>Ga0307509_10004323_pt1 | contig 20637 bp, 17 predicted proteins | sample 10_EM_MG_FD_202245 | JGI IMG/M metagenome (GOLD analysis project Ga0307509, IMG submission 202245) | Populus trichocarpa ectomycorrhiza microbial communities from riparian zone in the Pacific Northwest, United States - 10_EM | ecosystem: Host-associated > Plants > Roots > Unclassified | place... | reverse complement strand
TTGTAGACACTTGTACCAACTCATGTCTACCGGTAGTATACTAAGTATACTGGCCTATCCTCAATGTGGTTACCACTTGGTATGCCATACGGGCTTGAGTCTAGTCCACTGTAGCTACCTATCTGTAGGGTCGTTACAATATCACTCGTAGGAATAAGTGGGGCCCCGCACAGGGGCAAGAGTGGGGGACAAGAAGACGGGCCGGTCTAGGCAATCAGCGGGGAAAGTAAAATACCCGCCCCGCCCCACAGCCCGGCCAGGGCCCCGTGTCAAACGGGGCGGGGAGGAACGGCAAAGAGTTGACCCCGGGCCGGAGTAACGGCGGGGTCACAAAGTGAAAACCCGCCCCGCCCCGCCCGTAACGAACACTATTCTTGATCAAATCACTTTGGATGAACTCACACTTGATGATTGGGTTGATTTAACTGCAATACTGTTTATTTTAAAACCCTTTCGGGTTCTCACTTTGCAACTTCAAGGAACCGGTTCAGGTAGAAATCATGCGAACGGATACCTGGCTCGTGTACTGCCAGCAATGGATGATTTGCTTGCCCATTTAGAGAATGCGAAAGTGCTCTATGCCGACATGTCTATTTATAGTGTTCATTTATTGACATCAATTAATCATGCGTGGTCCATTCTTGATAAGTATTGCACTCCTTCAAGTTAGTATCAATATTTCATATAATACTCACAGGAAAATCTTGTGTTTAGGTACTACTCGTTGGCCAACCGTTTGCCAGCATTATATGCTGCTGTCGCACTTGATCCAGATACTAAATTGAAGTATTTTGAACTCGAATGGGCAGAACATCCCGATTGGATAGCACTAGCCAAGACAAAGAGTCAAAATCTATGGGAGTCAGAATATCGATCTCTTCCACAATATATTGACACAACACCCGAGTCACTAGCAAGTTCATCACTATTACCATCTATAAACCGTCTTTCTGAGCCTTCAAATTCCAGTCTCTTAGCTCCCGATGGCACCCTTGCCAGATGGAAGCAAAAAAAGCGGGCTAGGCTCACCCATGATGTCATCGATCAGTTTGATCGGTTTCAGATTACTGAAGAAGTTGAAGAGGTATCAGACATACTTCTCTACTGGGCAGCCCGTTTGAAAAATCCACGATGGACACAATTATCCCATATGGCCCTTGAGATTCATAGTATAGCAGCCATGTCAGCCGAGGTAGAGCGTGTGTTTAGTAGGTAAGAAGTTTGTTGTTTAAAAATCTGGACTTGTTGTATTTGCACATGAACTAATATGGAATTTATTCAATATAGTGGAAAGAATCTAATTACGGATCGGCGAGGGCGCTTAGGAGATGAGGTAATTGAAGCAATAGAGTGTATGAAGTCATGGAGGAAGGCTGGCTTGATTCCGGAGGAAACTTTGGCAGAGGTTGAAACTATGATTGAAGATCTTGAACAGCGCTCTAGCATGATTTCCCAGGCAAAGAGAGGTGGATTGACAGTCATTTCTGGTGAATCTGATACGGGTATGCAATCTGATAGTGCTATAACTGAAGCTGGTAGTTAGTTGTTCTATCTAGATGGCTATTTTATATGTCATTATAGTTACCACACATTGCACCTAGTGTAACCATTGTATATGTCTTTTCGTTTGTCAGGAAGTGGGGGCCAGTTGAGAATAGTATTGTGGGTAATGCTTTTTGTACTGCAACACAAAGGGAAGATGAGGTGATCTTGGCCTACAGTTATCACTATTAGTTAGCCTACTATCTCAAGTGATTTTTCATAATTTTTGTTAAGAAAGCGAAATTGTTCCTGTATTTTTAAACCTTTTCTGAAATAGGTACCCGGGGTGGGTAAGAATAGCTCGGCATTGTAGTGGACTCATTTGATACAACAACACAAGCTAGAGATGAGCAGATCCTTGGCTGCGATAAATATTATTAATTAATTTACTATTCAATGTGATTTTTAATATTTTTTGTTAGGAAAGCGCAATTATTCTTTTATTTTTAAAGTTATTTTATAACTGTAGCGGCCGGATATATCCCATAGGGCCAACTGTCACCTATAGGGCTGACAATCACATGTGGGGTGGGCAGGCAGATTGCGCAACTTGAGACACCGGCAGTCACCGCCCATCCGTCCCGGGCTGTCATCTGGACGGACGCCAAAATACCGTCCGTCCCGGGCGTCCTTCCAGACACTGCCGTCCATCCCGTCCTGGCCTGAAGACGGACGGACTGGACGCTTGGGTTGACTGGTTAAGCCTGAGCCTGGCCTGGCCGGGCCCGCCTATAGGCCATATAGGCTTTTTCCCGGCCTGTACGGCTTCTGCCGGCCCACTCATAGCGAGCTGCTGTTCTGTGTCAACAGCAAAATTCCTGGTAAATGTTTCCTCATTACTAAATATGATTAAAAATAAAGTAACGGTTTCGCTTTATTAGGAAAAAAACACAAAAAAAATACTAGAGGTAGTGAATTAATTAGTTGAATTAATTGTAGAAAAAGAGTTGCTGTTGGTGGATCAACTGTGTGCAGTAGGACGGTGACTATTTCGAAGGCATCAATAAGAGAGGTTGACTGTAAATGGTTTACGAAAATAACATTGAAAATACAACTGTTTCACTTTATTCGCTTGGGGATTTACAGTGGTTGCTGCAAAATAGGGGGGAATGATGGTACGATAGGTTGTGATCGTGGCCCTGGAGGTAAATTGAGTATCACTCGTTTTGTAATTAATTAAGAAGTAATAGCTGAAGCTAAGGAGGAAAAAAATCAATGGCGATAAACTCGAAAGAGAGGAGGGGGAATGGGGGGGCGTTGAATACCCTTAAAGCAATCTGTTCTCAACGCTAATCTCAGGGCCTATAGGCGCCTATCAGGCCTGGTGGGCTTTCGTAGGCCGATCGGATTCGGCCTATATCGGCCTAGGCTATCTTCCGGAGCGGCCTGCCTTGGCCCGGCCTACGGCCTATAGGCCGGGCTACCATCGGCCTGGCCCGTTGGGAACACTGCCGCTCGGAGCCCAATTCCTTTCCCAAGGCGCCAAATGAGGGGACCACTCCAGGATTTGATGCTACTCATCCGATGATGATATCCCGCAATTATTTCACACATTTCTATAACCGTACGTCATATTACCAACTTTTTGTCCTTGATAATGGTTGGGTTTTAGTATGCAGCGGATCTCATCTTCCTATCGTTCTTCCTCTCATTGTTGATTGTGCTGTGGGTAGACTAGTGGATAGGGTAACGAAGGATAAAAAGGATATTCTTTTTTTTTGGATGGTTTGAGTGAAAGGTGATAGAAGTTGAGGCTCTACGAGCACCACTTGATCGTTGGCTTGAGGTTGCTTTCTTCTTGGCATGTAAAAGAAACGCGTCTCAACTCTGGCAACTCGAGTGCTGCTCTCGTATGAGAGTCTGCCTGTGAGCCACTCGAGCTGCGTACTCGGAGTGATTAAGCGAAGGTACGGTGGGAAGCTGGACAAGGATTGAAACGGAGAGAATGTCGGTTGCAAAAAAATTTGCTATTGCCCGCTCACTCCCATACTATGCGAGTCCACACAATGCTATCCCTACAACCGCAAGAACTAGAATAATTGAACCTTACCGTACTGTAGGACTTTGGAGTTGCTTTTTTTGGTAAGGTCTGGCTCTTTTTTCTTTTTTTTCTGGCTGGGTATAAGGGGGTCAATTTTCGCTGTAAACTCGCCCCCCTATCTAAGAGAGAGAATTCCTGGCGCCTTAGCTCGAGGTTCAATTTTTCCAGTTCTTACGGCAGCCTATCAAGTACCGGGCGCTCTTACCTACCGGTAGAGCATCCTATACTGCGAATATCTGGGAACTTTTTTGACACACTCCGGACGGCAGACGCCCGGAATTTGCGAGTCTGGTGATGGACTTTGGATACATAGATTTGGTGAGGACGATGAGATTTTATTATTATGAACGAATCCTTCTACGTCTATGACACACAGGAAGTACTGCACAAAGTGAATTTCAATCAAAAATGGAGGTAAAAGACGGCAAGGAAATGTCTTAGAGAAGAAACTAGAAAATACAACGGGTCCAACCGACATTGAAGCATCAATCACCGCCAAGCGGAGTAATTGGCATGAAATAATTCAAGAGAATCACCATACCCGTACATCATAAGAGCGAAAAACAAGAAAATGAGGGGGACTAATGTACGAAGGAAGAAATAAAAAACAGAACCGGAACCAAGGGAAGGAAGAGGAGCGGATGGTACCGGGGTTGAGAGAAATTGGTCTGGTGAAAACTGTATGAGGGGGGAAGCTTTTTCTGTGGGTGGCTCGCATAGGAGGGGGCCAGAGATAGGAGCCTCAGGTGCAGGGCGATCGGCTGTATATGAAGTGATACAAGTAGGTTCCGTTGCCGGGGGTGGATGGGTGGCTTCTTTGCACGAAGCATTCTCATCAGCTACAGAGGTTGGCATCCGATCACGGTACTCCGATGATTCGCAATCGAGAGCTGTGAAATCTGATAACAGCCTCACTATACCTTCTCGCCCCTTCGTGGCAGCATATAATAGGAATGTTTGACCATTGGTATCAGGTAAGTCAGGGTTCACATCCTCGCGCCCGAGGAGCAACTTCACTAGATCCTGTCGCCTCCACTCAGCAACAAATAATAGGAGTGTTCGACCATTTCTATCCGGCAAACCGGGATTGATATCACCGCGTTCGAGAAGTAGATTCACTAGATCTGGGTATCTCCTCCAGGCGGCGGAGAATACAGGTCTTCTTTCCGACAATTGTCGGGTACCGGTAAGTTATGTGCAAGCACCACTCGATTTGGTATAGAACCAGGTGTACTAATTCCTCCTCTCTTCATGACAGGTGACAAAGAAAGCTAGTAACAATAGATCAACGATATAATATTATGAAAGGTAGAAAGGAAACATGCCTTACTACCGAGTGATCGCCGGTGATTTGAAGCGCACTTCAGGTGTCCTCCCTCCGGATCGGGTATGATTCTTTTTGCGTCCCTTCCACTACCTCTAGTTAATCAATACTAGGCACAATACTTTGTTTAATCTCTCTTACACCTACTTCAGGAAATTTCTCCGGCGTTCCGAACCGTCCTGTCCGTCTTTGGAGGTAAGAAGGGACGCCCTACCAAGATGTTCCCAGTTTCATCTTGTTCCGCCGGCATGCTCAGACACTCCAGGTTCAAGATTTTGTGTCCCTCTCTGTTTATGATCTTGCAAATCATGTGTCGCGTGGGTGAACTGACAAGCGAGCAAGCATACATCCCAGGAAACAATGATTTACAGAGATGCCTGAAAGAGAAATTCAAGGTCGGAGAGGAATGAATCGACCCAGTCTTATTTTAAAACACGGAGGACATGATGTTTTATTTAACCTTCTCTTTCTTGCAGGAATATTATTTACTTCGTCTGTTACGTTGTATCATAATATGTCACTCATATTTCATCGGTGGTCACCCTCCGGCATCAGCAATCCCGGGCCGTCCCCTGTAATCCTCCTCATTTTTTGTTCTCTGTGCTCTGCTCGGCCGTCATCCCTAGTACCTGCCATTTTTGGCCACCCCCGCAGCCCTTGACTACACCCTACAGTCCTTTCCTACACCCCCTACGGCCCCCTTCACAATACCCGCCGCGATGCCATCCCCCTTGACGTCTGCCCGAGTGGCGGCTGTCTATTGCATCTGACTGTGCTGATAAAAGGATCCATGCCGGGTCCGGTGGTCAGAGCGACGGACGACAGTCTCCTAGGTAGTTTCCCCTTTACGAGACGAGGTCTAGCGCCCCCCGTCGCGCTTTCTTGGTGTTATCCCCACTGTCCCCGTGGGGCCCCCAGGCATTTAGGGACACTGGCAGTAGGTTCCGTTTCCGCAAGGGGATGGATTACCTCTTTGTGTAAAGTATTGTTCTTGGTGAGACAGGTTGGAATTCGATCACGATTCTCGGATCATTGGCAACTGGAGGTCCGGGAGTCCCCATAATAGCCTGACTACACTTTCCCGCCCATTCATGATAGCATATGATAGGGGCCTTCGACCATAGATATCTAATGAAGCGGGGTTGACGCCCCCTCGTTTCAGGAGTAGCCTCACAAGATGCTCTCGCCCCCACTCTGCAGCAAATGATAGCGGTGTTCGACCATCTCTATTCGGCGAATCGGGATCGACACCCTCCCGCTCAAGGAGTAGCTTCACTACACCTTCTTGTCCGCTTGAGGTAGCGAATGATAGGGGTGTTCGACCATCATCATTCGGTAAATTGAGATTGACACCCTCGTGTTCCAGAAGCAGCCGCACGATACTTTGCGCCCCCCACTCTGCAGCAAACGAGAGGGGTGTTTGGCCATCTTTACCCGACAAATTGGGATTGACGTCTGGGCGTTGCAGGAGTAGTTTCACTACACCCACAGCCCTCGAAATGGTCGCATATAATAGCGGTGTTCGGCCATTGCTATCCGGTAAATTGGGGTTGACATCCCCGCGTTCTAGAAGTAACCTCACCATGTCTTCTCGCCCCGACTCGGCAGCAAAGGACAGGGGTGTTCGGCCCTCTCTATCCGCTGAATTGGGGTTTGCACCTATATTCCCCAGAAGGAGCTCCACTACATCCTAAGCCCTCGAGGCGGCGGCACACGATAGTGGTGTTAGACCGTTGCTATCAGGTGAACCGGGGTCGACGTCCAAGCGTTCAAGAAACAGCTTCACTATACCCCAAGCCCCAGAAATAGTGGCATAAAATAGCGGTGTTCGACCATTGTTATCCGGTGAATCAGGATTGATATCTTTGTGTTCCAGAAGTAGTTTCACCACACTCTCCGCCCCCCACTGAGCAGCAAATGACAAGGCTGTTCGGCCAACAGCATCCGGTGAATTGGGATCGACATCCACGTGTTCCAGAACCAGCTTCACTACATCCCAGGCCCCTGAGGTGGCGGCATATAGTAGCAGTGATGGGCTATTGCCATCTAGTGAATTGGGATCGACATCTAAGCGTTCCAGAAGTAGCTCCACTACACCCCAAGCCCCCGATACAGCGGCATAAAATAGCGGTGTTCGACCATTGCTATCCGGTGAGTTAGGATTGGTATCTTTGTGTTCCAGAAGTAGTTTCACCACACTCTCCGCCCCCCACTGAGCAGCAAATGACAAGGCTGTTCGGCCAACAGCATCCGGTGAATTGGGATCGACATCCACGTGTTCCAGAACCAGCTTCACTACATCCCAGGCCCCTGAGGTGGCGGCATATAGTAGCAGTGATGGGCTATTGCCATCTAGTGAATTAGGATCGACATCCAAGCGTTCCAGAAGTAGCTTCACTATATTCCAAGCCCTCGAGTTGGCGGCATACGACAGCAGTGTTGGGCCACCGCTATCAAGTGAATTGGGACTGACACCTGGGCGCTCTAGAAGTAGCTCCACTACAGCCCAAGAACTAGAGGTGGTAGCATAAAATAGCGGTGTTAGACCATTGCTATCGGGTGAATTGGGGTTGACCTTGTTGCGTTCGAGAAGCATCCTCACTACACCCTCCGCCCCCCACTCGGCAGCAAATGACAAGGCTGTTCGGCCATCTCTATCGGGGGAATTAGGATTGACATCCGCACGGTCAAGGAGTAGCTTCACTGCACCCCAAGCCCTCAAGGTGGCGGCATATAACAGCGGGGTTCGACGATCGCTATCCGGTAAATCGGGATGGACATCTTTGCGTCCCAGGAACAGCTTGACCACACTCTCAGCTCCCCACTCGGCTGCAAATGACAATGGTGTTCGGCCATCTTTATCAGGTGAATTGGGGCTGACATCTCGGCGCTCCAGAAGTAGTTTCACAACGTCGTCACGCCCTTCTGAGGCGGCGAACGACAGTGGTGTTCGACCGTCGCTATCTGATGAATTGGGATTAGCGTGCCCCCGTTGCAGAAGTAGCTCCACTACACCCGCGGCCCCGGAGGTGGTTGCATCAGATAGCGGTGTTCGACCACTGTTATCCGGTGAATCGGAATTGATATCACTGCGCTCCAGAAGTAGCTTCACTACATCCTCACGACCCCCCCCTGCAGCAAATGATAAGGGCGTTCGGCCATCTTTATCAGGTGAATTGGGGCTGATATCTCGGCGCTCCAGAAGTAGCTTCACAACATCGTCATGCCCTCCTGAGGCGGCGAACGACAGAGGTGTTCGACCGTCACTATCCGCTGAATTGGGTTTCGCGTGCCCCCCTTGCATAAGTAGCTCCACTACACCCACGGCCCCGGAGGCAGCTGCATATGATAGCGGTGTTCGACCACTGTTATCCGGTGAATCGGAACTGATGTCGCTGCGCTTCAGAAGTAGCTTCACTACATCATCGCGACCCCCCTCTGCAGCAAATGATAAGGGTGTTCGGTCATCTTTATCCGGTGAATTGGGATCGACATCCCCGCGCCCTAGAAGAAGCTTCACTGCATCTCCATTCCCCGACCCAGCAGCATACGAGAATACTGTTCGACCGTCTTCAATAACCATATCGGGTTCGATATCACCTTGCTTGAGAAATAGCTCCACTATACTGTCATTTTTGTATTTCACAGCCCACATTAATGGTGTCTCGCCTCTAGAGTCACATCCATTCACTTGCCATCTCTTCATCTCCAGCATAGCAACCGCAATTTCTGTAATCCCCCAAAATGCGATGCAGTGTAGTCCACTAATTCCTTGAGAATCCTCCGCCCAGCCCCAATCCCATTTGTCTGGCTTCTTTGTCCAGAGAAAAGTGGCAGACACGTGGTTCTCGTATTTGTCGAGGAGTCGTAACGCTAGAGATTTCGCTGTCCCCGTCACCCCGTCGGATGCATGGCTTCCCCAGAAGCACGTAGCGTATTCAAGAAGCAGTGGTGCTCCTCGGGCACTATCAAGGTTCGGCCGCAACGCCCGAACACGCGGACAATTCAAATATGTGAGGCAGATTTCGGCCATCATCGAGTGAGCTGTCACAAATCGGGGATGTTGGTCTAGATATTCCTGTAGTGTGAAGTGCAGAAGGCGGGGGTTTGATGTCCGTCCGTCGATTGTGGCAAGTCCTAAAGTGTAGCCCAGTAAGGTCCCTATCGGAACTAGGTTTTCGGTGCTAAATTCTTCTGCCCCTAATTCTACTGCTAGGGCCTGGCGCAACTCCCGCGATCTCAAAGGCCGCTTGCAACGCGAAATCCACATCAGCGCTTTCATCCCAAGCTTCGCTTTGCTTCCACCCTGTTCTCTTATCCGATCCAACGTCGTGTCGTATGCACCCTGTAAACCAACACCCTTGATCATCCTGTCAAGTGCCTGTCTTCTCAGGTGAACGGTAACCTCTGCAAGTATTGCGTCCATAATGAGAGAAGCAAGAAGGAATCTAGTCATTGCCGTTAGCTCTACCTCCAGAATCCAATACATCAAGAGAACACATACGTCCCAGAGATCATCTCCGGAATTGTTCTTAGGATATCAGCTTCCAATTTCTTATCCATTGCATGGGACTCCGAGTCCCTGCTCATTCTCATCCTAAGATATAAGCCAATGTCATGGTCCCTAGGGCTCACCGGCAACATCTCGGCAGTTCCGGGAAAATATTTCTGTACCTCGCCCTGTATGTGACGCCTCCCAGTAAGGAATAGCCGAATATTTGGGCACTCCCGCACAATTTGCTGTAAGGATCCCCAAAGCTCTGGCCTGTGCTTTTCGGGGAATTCATCCAATGCATCTATGCAAATGAATACCCTATGTAAATGCGACGAGGATTTGGCGAACATCTCGAGGATATCAGAAAGTAGGAGTCTGCGACCGCCAACACCCCCCTTCGAATTCTCAAACGCCCTCTGTACCTCTTCTGGGATCGGTTCCAGTCCGCTGATAACCTGCTTTAACAGCACCCCGAGTAATCCTGTTGCTGATTGTTCGTTCTCGGCATGGAAGTCGCAGTACACACATGCAACAACCATACCGTCCGCATCTACCGCTACCTGATCAAATAGTCTATCTATCACGAGGGAGCTGTTATTGCTATCGTTTAGCCTCATACGCACTCTTTAAGGGCAACCGGCATCCATACCTAAGATAAGTCTTTCCAACACCGGGGTCCCCATAACCAAATAAGATGGGCTTGGCTATTCCGTCACCGCCTTGATTCCACTCGGTAAACTCGTTTGTATCAAGAAGCCAGTCGCCCACCCCTAGCACCCGGTCTTGGCCTATAGCGTAGTGTCTTTTACGAGAATCGAGGGGTGACAACCATTCTAGAACGGCAGGTTTCTTATCGGTTATGGATATATCGCAGTTATTCCACACGTTGTTGTTACTGTTCCTGACATTACCGCAGTTGCTGGTTATTGAGATGCCGGGGGTTTGACCTGCTGTCGGATTCATTTCGTCTAGCGCATCGGTTTTGTTATTGAAATCCGTTCTCCGGAAGATGGTTAAGGTATGGTAGTCAATGAATTTGGGGGGCGCAGAAGACGGGACAGCGTATCGCCCGCTGCCGTACTCGCGCACATTGGTGTTGCACAATTATGCTATCCATTGATTCCCCCTTAAGAAATCACGCGCACCACCCGGTATCATACCGTAAAAACTTTGTGAATCGCTGTCTCGGTTAGGTCGCTGATCTCTGGTTTCAGAGACAAAGTTTCTTGAGAAGGATTAGTGCTTTCCGGAATGGCATAACCTGAATGCTTTGGTCATATTTGATCTCATAAACTTGCCAGACCAAACAATTCTTGGGCTAATTGGGCGGTCTTACAGGGATAATCCGATGGCAAATCGCAAAAGTTTTTACTGTACGAGTATTCAATATGACTTTCGAGCCAACCCATCCCGGCCCAGCTCTTGTCTAGAACCCACTCAGCCTGGCCACCTGGTACACAGGGGCTGAGTTCCCATAACAAAAACTACTTACCTCCATCCCTTACTCCGTAAGTGCGCCCAAGATATCGGGGAACATGTCTCGGTTGGAAACGCCAAGAGGTTGTCCCCTGTGAAGGAAAGCGACCCTCCAAATGCTACTCTTAAGTTACCGTTATTAATCTATTTTCGATTAATTAGGAGATGATAATTTCCAGATCCCGTTGCTTTCTTAAACAAATCTTCCCTGGAGCATCACCCGACAGTCTATGGGATAGGAAATACCCCCTCCGTGGGCGGGGGGCAATATTTCTCCTTTATTCAGCATCCAGGTGCCATTTTCTATATTGTGTTTGCCCTAGAGGTAGCCAGAATAGAGGCTCACAGAATATCCCGAGCAATCCACAGCGTATCCTCTGTTCTAGCAGAGGCGACCTTCCCCGAGAAGCTCTTTTTTTAATGGGTCAGTTCATACTTCATACTGTGGGGTCACTTCCGGGGTCCGTGTTCTTTCGTGAGTATTGGCACGGGTGTTACTTGGGATCAAAACCCGCTTGGCAAATAAGAGAAAGCGCTTCAAGATCAATATTTCTCAATAATTCCCGTCTTCGTTCCCTTCACCAGTGTGGGTCTCTGATGAGTCCGTTTATACAAAAAATCTAATAGGTACTAAACAGCAACGTATCTCATCCACAGGAAAGACACGACAAAATTACATACTGTAGTTTCCTCGTCTACTACCAGAGCCCACCCAACCATCAGACAATACCGGTAGTTGGGGTGAAAATAAGCAGCGGGGTAGGCAGGGCAAAGACTTACGGAGGCAATTTATGATACCGTGCTCGAGTACAGTACAGGGAATAATTTTGTAAGTTCCACAAGCGAGGTCTGCCACTCTCACATCCTGTGTAACCTACAAAACTCTTGCCCTGTTCAGTACTGCACCTCCATAGAGGCCACCCGGGCATCCCGCTTAGGCGTACGGGCTGAATCCAAATAAGAGACTTCCAAGTGGATTTCTTGGTTTGATTGGTTGAGTTGTGGATACTATGCCGATGGCTGCTCGTTTCCTCAGAAAAAACTCACCAATCAGCATCTGTGCGCAGATGAGCAGTGTACGATCCCAACCGACAAGGGCAGCGACATTCCCCCAACGCCTCCAACAGTGGACTTACGAACGAAGTGTGAGAGAGGGACTCGGAGGGTATAACTAAGTTCAGACGTGTGTTCGGTTTCAGATTTCTCTATTTCTTCTCAGGGTTGTTTCATTATCTCCTTCTATCATAATCATCATGTATTCGCTTGGCTTTGCAAAAATTGGAAGTCCTGTTAAAGAGGTTCTGCACCACCTGAGCATACTTGTACAAGTGCCACCGAAAAAGTGAGTGCACACGTGGGATTTTACACCAAAAACGGCCATTTTCACCCACTTATTCCACTACGAACAACTGAATTAAAAATAAGATAACTACATAGAATGTTCAGAGAGCTATATGCTACTCAACTTCTATTGAAATATTAAGTAAATTAAAATTTCCTGAGGAGTAGTACGGGAGAGAAAGAAAATTTTCCTGAAAATTGCGCCAAGACCGTCATTTTTGGTGAGAAAACTGTGTCTTGGCAGAATTTGAAAGTTCAACTGTGTACTCCTCCTCAGGAAATTTTAATTCATTTGTGGTTTCAAAAGAGATTGAGTAGCCTATAGCTCTCTGAGAATTCTATGAAGTTATCTTATTTTTAATTCAGTTGTTGGTAGTGGAATAAGTTGGTGAAAATGGCCGTTTTTGGTGTAAATCCCACGAGTGCACTCACATTTTTTTTATTTTTTTTATTTTTAAAACTTTTTCCATTTCGGGTACTTAAGCGACTCTAAAGCATGACCCTATCCTAATCAACCAAATCCGCCAATCACCAAACAACAATCACCTCCTAACATCAAACATTCCATCCTCCCGAGCGGTGCTATAGCAGGAGACATACATCAACCCGCGCACCCGGCCGTCGACCCGAACCCATCTTTCCCCGCAATTAAATACCCTATCAGTACACCTAACGGGTGAGGTGGACCTGTACCTTCTGCTCGCCCTTTCCCCTTCATCACCATAACCACAACACCAACAAAAACAAACACAAAACAAAACTCAACCACACTCTCATCCTTAACCCCAACCCCTATTACCCAACCGTCAACCTACACGCAAGCCCCGAGCCTATTCATGTGAGTCTTTAGCGCCCACGGTCTCCGCCCGCTGCGAATCCTAAGCCCCTCTTGACCCCGGTCAACAATCAACGGTAAGGCCTATTACCCCTCGCCACATATCGTCCCCCAAATACCCCTCTCACCGGCGCACGGGCACTTACCCCTCTGGCACGGTAGGTATCCCCCATCATCCCATTGCGCTCCCCAATAACACTCCGGTCCACAAACCGGTACTCTCTCCTTACCACATTCCACCCTCTGACCGCAGGTCCTTCCGCCAACCTAGGGCCTCGGGGCACCGCCAACGTCTGTAATCTCGGCCCCAACGGGGCCACCATCACCGCCCTCTCTTCCTCAACCAGAATCACCGTCATCACCTCGGTTTCATCCTCACTCCCACTGTCATCACCTCCAACCGTCAACCTCCTCTTTTTACCCTTCGGCAGCCTCACCATTGCCACCTCAGGCTCATCCATATCCAACGCCACTCTTGACTCAGCCACCGCCGGCCTCGCAACAGGCGCCACCCAAACATCTTCCTCACCCTCCGCCACAATCGTCCCACTCATCCGTACCTCGGGCTCAGCCACCACTTGTGGCTCAGGCTCCTGAACCCTCACGGGCGAAGCCACCTCGGCACCATCTTCACTTTTCTTCTCTGCCTCTTTTCGCAACACATGATTTCGCTTTGACAAAACGGAAACATGGTGCCTCAACCGAGAAACCTCTTTCTCCAGTTTTAAAATCTTTTCCAACGCGGCCGAAGCCGCCAACCCAGCTTTAGCAACTTTCGTTGCCGAAAAAGTAGTAGAATCTCGCTTAACCATAATGTCCAGATACCGTGAAGTTAATGGAAGATGAGGGAGTAAAAACAATAGATGGAAGAGATAAATCTATCTTCCAGTGATGAAATTAGAGCAAGGGTAGGATGCTCTTGGACTAAAGACTTGAAGCCGTCGTGAAGAGGGGTCCAAGGATCGCGATTGGTCGAAAACCGAAATGTGATTGATCACACGGAGGTGCAATTTCAATGACTGTGAGTGCACTCACTTTTTCGGTGGCACTTGTATTTTTCTTGTTGTCAGAGTGGTGTTTTGGTTGCAGTGTTCCAGAGTTCCTTTCAAGAGCCAACTTGAACTACCCCGGCGCTGTACTGTACCATGACTAAATCCCTGACCCTTGTACTAGTACTGTACGAGTACTTGGGTAGGGTCAAAAAGGTCGGAAAACTTTCGGTGGCGAGACAAGGATTAGACGCGTTGATCATTGTTGATCATGGAAGGTGGGTGGAAAGGGGAGGACTGTTACATGATGCCATTAATCTGGAGAAGTTGAGCACAGTAATTGTCCATGCTGCATGTATTTATGTACTGCAAAATTCTATTGAGAGTGCAGAGGAAAACTTTGAGACAAAGGGAGGAAAAGGAAGTAGGGCTTTTGGAACAGCAGTAGCCCTTCTAAGAGACCCAAATAAATGAATAGATTGAACTGCATACTGGCAATTCAATCATCTTTATAGTCATGTACAGGTGCCAGACATCAACACCTTCGATCCGGATTTCTGGTGTCCCTCAGGGCAAGATTTTTTCCACTGAAGCAACCGGTCTCCTAACTACCCCACCTGACCCTGCCGATCTTTTTTTCCGACCTTTATGACCCTACCCGAGTACATGTAAATCTGCTATCGGATTGCGCAATTTAAATTACCCTACTAAACCACAATAGGTTTAGCAGTGTGGGCTAGGGGAATCGCGATCAGTTAACGAGATCCCGCAGGCTCGGTTTAATCAAGCTATCCTACCTGGGAAACACTATCCTTCCAGGTGTGTTTTGTCTCTGATCGGGGAGATTAGAGACCGATCCAAGCAGGCAGATTTGCTGAGTATTTGCGGCATTTCTTGTCCAAAGCACAGCTCCAGTACCGGTGCTCGAGTATAGTCCCTCATGGGGTCTTGACGAATATCAGTGGGTGACCAACAGGGGTATTTGGCCAATAGAAAATCAAATTCGTCAAAGTACGGTAACAAAAAACACCGGCTAATCCCTGCTCGTCACCCGCTGATATTCGTCAAGACCCCATGAGGGACTGTACTCTACTACCAGTACTGTAAAATCTCGTGAAATTCACTATCTCCGAGCTGTGACGAATATCCCCGTGAATCGCGACATCAGCCCACGATAGGTTTAGTTTGTCAAGCTAACGAGATCCAACAAGACAGAATGACTCAGGCTATACCGTGTCAGGAAAGCACTAATCCTTCTTGGGGACTTTTGACTGAGGATCCGGAGATTAGGAGCTGATGGAGATAGTGGATTTCACGAGATTTTACGGTAGTACAAGTACCGGTAGAGCCACAAGCCCATATCCATCTAGGGTATTGGAAATCCGAATAGCCCTTTGCTGCATCAATCTATGTGAGCTCCAAACCCCGCACCAAAATCTGACCTGCTGTTGCCGACCACCTGCTGCGCAAGGAAAGATTCTTTCGGCTTCCTCGTCAGGTGGGGGGGGCGCGGATGTCCTAGGGTGCAAGGGTAAATGGGGCGCGGTGCCACAAAAGTCTTAGTATAGCCGATTCTCGGTGTCTCCCGACCCAAGGTACTGTGGCGTGAGAAATTGTATTTATGACTATTCGCTTTGTTTCATATATGGTTTCTTATTCACAGGTAGTTAGAGAGCTAGCATCGTGGATGAGAGCGGTTTGCTTGGGAGCACGTGATATGGACAGGGGGGGCAAGGTTATAAGTGGCTGTAAGTAGATTCATGGAAACAACAGGGAGCGCACGACAGGAAAAACAACGACAACCTCAACGAAGAGGCCCTTTTCGGAACGTCATTGGGATTTTCTTTCTTTCTTCATCGTGAGTTTCGTGATTCTATCGACTTCGTTCTGCTTCCGGCTGTGTGAGCGGTGTTTGCCCCTCCGGTAGTATCGATTTGTTTCTTTTTGTTTCTTGTCCGTTCGTGAAATCATTTCCACTAAGGGAAGTGAATTTGCGGCTACCGACAGCCTTTTCTGTTGTGGCCCGGAATCGAAGTTTCAGTACCGGTACCCCCTTCTCCCAGTGCTCGAAACTTCTTGCCCCATTCTTTATGAACAAAGTCCCAAAGCCAAACGGGTGGTGGCGGCATCCGAAGGCAGGAATAGAAGCCATAAGAGCTGTTCACCCATACAAATGGCTAAAGGGATAACTAATTTTTTTTAAGCGACACAGGGTTTCTGCCGATACTTTTACCACTTTTACCGTCGAAACTCCAATAATCGGCCCCTGTATATTGCCGCTAGAGTTGCCCCATCTGTTAAGGTCCGGTGCTTTTTAGTTTTTTGGTCTCTCAGAGGGGCTGAGCAGCTTGTAGGGAATTTTCGACAACATTCAAGTGCTGTAGCACATCGGCCGATTATTGAAGTTTTTACTGAACACACAATTGTCTTTTTTAGCTCTAGAGAAAATTCCAAATCAGGAGCATTTCCAGTTCGCTTTCTTGCTCTTGTTATTTTCTAGTGAAATCTCGATTAATTTTGGAAGTCTGATCGCGGGTTGCAGATTTATTGCTTTATGAGATGTTACGCAAAATGACGAAGCGATGAGAATTGCTAGTATTGAAAAGGCTATCCCATCGACCCGCCTCATCATTAGCTTAACTGCCTCCGTTATCTCTTGCGGCACTAATTCCAGCCCTACGGCACGTTACCGGTATTTCAACAGAGTCGCTAACTTACGAGCTGTGGATTGCCCTTTCTGAGCATGGAAGCCACAGCACTCATAGGTGACGGCCTGGCATTTGGCACTTTGTTTTGCATGGTATTTCAGTAGCGGTATTTTTAAACACCTCGCCAATTGTTCAATTCCGAAAACAGTCAAATAAAGGAAACCAAGTAGGAAATGCAAGAAACAAGACAAACACGGAAAACAAGAACGCCGAAGGAAATCCCAACTATCAATTACTACGGTTTTGAGTATGCACGAGTTCCACTGCCGGAGGCTTTGGTGAGGTTGTCGCTGCCCTTGCCGTAGGAGATTGTTACCCCCGATGTATCCCCCGGTGACAATGAGGGCGCGTGGAGGTCCAGTAGGGGTGGTGGGAGGGCAAAAAAGGACGCGAGGAGTAGGAAGTATGGTGATCTGGTAGACGGGTAGCTGGAAGCTGGTATATATGTATGAGGGGGGTCCACGGACCCCAAGGCTTGGAGCTATGACCCCGCTCTGCCCCAGCAACCGGCGATACATTTTTCCGACAACATCCTTGAGTGACTCTTAGGCCAAGAGCGCTATGTCGTGCTCCATGCCCAACTGGTGATGGGTTTTCTCAGCCCGCTATGATATTTCTTTCCCCTCTTAAATCATCATAACAAAATAACAAAATAATACAGCATGGACAGCCCGATCCTCACTCTCATCCCATTTATCGAACTCATTAGATCGTGGGAGACAGTCTCCTACTCCATCTACCCTCCCCTCGCTCTCAGGCCGGCATTTCCCACAAAGGGTGAAAACTCTACTTGTCCCACACCAGTATCTCGCAGTGGCTGCACACCATCTAATTGTCGGTTGCATTAATAATATTTTTGTTTGTTGTACTCGAGTAATGGTCGGGTTTTGATATGTCACAGCACTCATATTGTCTAGCCTATTCCTCTACTTGCCGGTGGTGCTGTGCATATATCAAAGGAGGGGAAGCAACGGTTAAGAAATGGGAATTTTAAGGCTCTGCAAGCGCCGTCCAAGCCTCTGCTTGAAGTTAATATTTTCTTCGCATGTACGAGTAAAAGAAATGAGGCTCAAATCCGGCATTTTGGGTCCAGCACGGCATACAAGTTGGCCTCAGCTGTTTTCAAAATAATATCGGAACCTTGGTATTTTTCAGGTCAAGGCCGTTGCAAAACCTCCGGATATGCGAGTAGGAAATATCTGTGCGGCGTTTCTCTATCAATTATTTCTTCGCTAAGGGGTCTACCAAAAGACCAGAACTGTGCTTCCGATATTACTGGTAGTGCCGTATAGGGGTTTTGCACACAGATAATCTGTAGAAGACTTTTGACTGTGGCTTCACTACCCCAGGAAGGTAGGGCACTCGCCTCCCTGCCGGAATAAGAATTGCTACCTAATGGCTATTCGATGTAGGTTAGATATGACCCCGCCGCTGTGGAATAAATTTGCAACGGTTTGGCAAAGGCAGAGTTGGCTAACGAACATCTACCCTACAATAGCTTACTGGTACTAACTCCTACTTCAGTAACTGTAAACACTAGGCTGGTTTTGATTTTCCGAAAAACTGCTTTTTGGATTAAGTCTATTGGCATTTTTTATACTGGCCCGCTCGCCTGTAGCATGAAGTGGCTGTCATACTTCCTGGTAACCTTGGATTGGAATGGGACAAACTTCCTTACAGCCTGGAATTGGAATGTGGCAAATGGAATTGAGTGGAGAGGAATAGCATGAGTGGAATGGCATGAAATGGACGGTGTTCCCAACCGTCCAGTCCGTCCGTCTTTGGGTGAGGACGGGACGGACTACGGCTCATAGTCCGCCCCTTTGAGGGTGCTAGGACGGACTGCGCCCCGGAAGGTGAGGACCGGACCGACTATAGGGGACCGTAGTCCTAGCGCTTGGACCTCCTGTACTAGCTAAGTTGAGATCATACACCTCCGAACGTATTCTGTTCACTTCATAAGACATTACTCGTGCCGTCCCCGGGCGTCGCCGGCAGTCCCCCGCCGTCCCTCACCATTCCCGGTCGTCTCCGACAGTCCCCGGCCGTCCTCAGCCATCCCCTGCCGTCCCCTGCAGTTCCCCGCCGTCCACCCCCCCTGCCCTGAGCTAACATGTCTCACCCTGTAGGGCCCGCCGTCCTGCCCTTAGGTTGCCCCGGACGGTTGGGAACACTGGAAATGGAATGACAGAGTGAATACTGGAGGCTGGGAATGTTGAGTATATAGATTAGTTCTCTGTCTGTGATCTTGAGAGAATGATTCATTGAAGCGAAATATACATTTTCACAATTATGAAACTATGTTTTTTGTTTATTTTATTCATCGCCTGAAGCCTTTGAGGGGACTAAAATTTCCATATCATATATCACTGTTCTGACGGATCCTAGTCACGGTACTAGTACTCTGCTTTACTCTCGCTCACAACCAGAGTCTCAGCACACCAAATGGTCGTGCTTCTACGACTACCATAGGACATAAGAGCTAGCGAGAGGCTTAGATTTATTCAGCTCAAAATACCAGATCCTGCACCAAGGCATCAGCCCACTAGAGCCAAGTGCACAGACTATCACTCGCAGGAGTTCATTGTACTCGCTGGGGAAATTATCAGCGGAGCATAGAACGAACTCCTAGTGGTGTGTAGTGTAGGAAGGGATAAGTTGGTGATTGATTCTAGAGGGGATGAGTACAGAACCCCCCGTGCCTCCCCTCTCTTCGAACCAATCTAGGCGAACCTCAACAGTAGGAGCGTGCTTTTGCAAACTATATTACCACTATCATAGACGGCGGCTACTCACATGCCTTTGCCTTTTTTACTCCAGATCACAACTATTCTAAACTGCTCTAGTCCCTCATTTCTAGGAAACCCCTCCCTCAGAATTCACAAACACACTGGCGCGGGCCGTAGTCGTCATAAGAGCGGTTTCTACGAATCCGGGGCAGGAGGTGAGTATCAAAGGTAGTAAATTTATGAGCAATCACTGTGTAGATAAGGTCCAAGGTGTAGATAGTTGTTAGCTCTCCTGCTAGCAGGTTTCTGGTTGTTGGAAATCAGTTGATCCTGCCCGGCATGCTCTGGCTATAATTTATCTTCTTTCACGAGGGTAGTGTTCTGAAAGGTTAGGGGAGCCTATAGGGACTGCGGGGATAACGTCAAGGAGACGACACAGCAGGGGATGAAGATGTGGTCGTGTGTAGGCCGAATTTCATGGCGGACTGCCGGCCTTTGCTATGACTGCCAGGTGCGGCACGGGATACCTTTATCTGCATGGTGACATGCACTGGGAAGCCACCGCTCTGGGAAACAGCAGGGGAGATTCTATGACTGGAGAGCTTGTGGGGGACCACAGGGGGTATTAAAAAAAGCAGTGGGATGTGGGGAAGGGCTATGGGGGGGCGGCTATGGACGGCAAGCATTGGGTATGACCGCCGGGGACGGGGAACAAAATATGAGGTGGACAGTAGCAGTGTTCCCAACCGCCCAGTCCGTCCTTTTGGGGGCGTTAGGACGGACTACACCCGGGAAGGTGAGGACCGGACGGACTATAGGGGACTATATTGATTTGTTATGAGGGAGCGAATATAGATATATTGACTATAGAGAAAAACAAAGAACGTAAAGGCCCGAACGACGAAAAGACTGATGATCGAGTAAGAGAATAGGAAAAAGATCCAGCTTTTATCCCATGCGAATTATGCGAGAAGAAAACGAGTAGAAAACTTTTCCTCCACATGATACATGCTCCTTGAGTCTGTGACAAGCAGGGTTCCGAATGGTCGGCGGAAGACTGGACTGGACTAGCTAGTCAGGTCGAAAGTCAAGTCTAGTCCAATGGTGGAAATCAGACCGACTGGACAGTCAGGATTATGGAAACCGACTTGACCAAG
>Ga0307509_10004322_pt1 | contig 20638 bp, 17 predicted proteins | sample 10_EM_MG_FD_202245 | JGI IMG/M metagenome (GOLD analysis project Ga0307509, IMG submission 202245) | Populus trichocarpa ectomycorrhiza microbial communities from riparian zone in the Pacific Northwest, United States - 10_EM | ecosystem: Host-associated > Plants > Roots > Unclassified | place... | reverse complement strand
ACCCCAAAAAACCAAACCCCCCCCCCCCCCCCCCCCCCCCCCACGGTGGAAAGGGTCTTCCCCTCTGACCTGAAAAGACTCCCCAATCTAGTGGATATAACCCCAAGCTGAATCCCCAAAAACAGTGCATCAAATCTGACAACCCCCAACATTTTCCACCTAAATCTCCCATCTTATCCCTCAGCATTACCACCTACGCTACCCGAATCCCCCATGGAATGTCCAAGCAATATCACGTCCGTGTGAGGGTTCCCGAATTGCGTGAGCAACCCTGAAAACCTTTCCGCCGCCACGGAAATGTTGTACCAAGGCTTAAACATTAAATAAACCTTTAAGTAGACACCGCAGCCCAAGGCATCCAAAGTGACGGATAACATAACAACATGTGCAGGCGGCCGGGAAAGCTCTAGAAGCTCGTTTCGTTATCCATGAAGCCATCGATGTCGATTGAAAAAGGTTTCTGCTTCCCACTTGGGATAGATCCTAAAGGAGATTGGCGTGTTGTGGCGGCCTACATTGCCGAACTGTAATCTTACTCTGAGAGCGAGTAAGAGCACGAATTCTCGGTCAGTGGAAAGAGAGTAGGTTGGTGGCCGGTGTGGCGGAATAATTAGTTCACATGGTGGCAGCGGAGGCACCGCACCTCACCCGGGCGATTCTGCGGTGGAGTTATTCTTATCGCCCATCTCTGCTATACGTTCTTCCGTTGGTTTGTTTCTTCTCGCACTTTTCTCCAGAAGTCCAGTTATGCCGAGAAATGACATTATAGGCAGGTGTTGTGTTCGTAACATGCATGACTAATTGCATCACATTCTATCACTCGCTGTGTTAGTACTAGTGGAGAAGGTCAATTGGCATTATAACCGGAAAAATGAACGGAAAAGAAAAGCAGCGAATGATTAACAGTATGGTGGCGCGAGCGATGGTGTGGCCCGGAGATGGTGCGTGATTGTGAAGAGCATGGAAACTATCAAGCGAATGTAAAAAACGGAGACTTAGGCACCAATTCAAACTTCGGCTTCTTAGCCCCTCGCTAAAACAAACACGTGATTCCACCTCTGCAGCCCTCCAACCATCAATAAATTCTATCTTCCGGGTTACATATAAATCCCCTCAAACCCCCTCAACCAACAACCAACCCCGATCATCATCTCCACTTTCCCCAGACTACAAACTACGCAGATAGTTCACTGGTCCCCTCTAAGCGGCCCCCAGAAGAGGGCCAATCAACCTCGTCAAAAAGGCCAGAGTAGGGGGTTGACCAAGAATGCGTTCAAAAGATGGTAGTGGAAGCCCGCACCCGTGCAGCCGGCCGCTGCCGTAAACTTGAAGCTAAACAACAATGCTAAAATGTCTGCCCCATGCTCCACATCCCCAATACCCGCGCCAGGACCACCTCCTCCCGCTGCATAATCCGCCGCCGACAGGATCGCCGCGATGAGGGCTTGTGTGTCTGGAGGCCTATCTAGATCCTTCGAACTTGCGGCATGCGAGCCACCCAGGTCACCACTGAGTTAGTACAGGAGGGAAGGGTCAGAAATGGAAGAGGCATCCCAGGCACTTAGCGGACTGGATGTGGGACTTCATCCCGCACTGGTGGGTGATTGTGGGGACGCCGGATCGGCTAAGTGTGGAAAGGGGGGGTCCTGCTCAAGTTTGCAACTACCATGGCGAATTTTCAAGCGAAGGGGAAGTGCGGAGAGAAGTAGCTGGAGATTCAGGGTCCCTCAGCAAGCGTGACGGACCAGAGCAAGAACTCGTACTTTGATCCGAATTTTGCACCGAAGGTTGTTACGCCCCGGCCGATTTGCAAGGCTTTGGCGTTCAATCAGAAAGGGAAATGAATTGAGAAGGGGAATGCTCTCCGTAGACAAGCTGCTCTGGAGGTTATGGAGGAAAGGATTGCGGAGGCGGCCAGGACGGGAGGGATTGATGAGGACATGCATGTAGATAAGGCGTTTGCTGTAATTTTTCTCACCCCTCATGTATACAAGCTTGCTAATTCGCCGTCACAGCGCGAGCAAGCCCCCAAAATCGAGCGGTCGGAGCAAAGCCTCACAACTGCCTCCTCATTCGAAGCTATAACCCCAGGATTCCCCCTAATCTCTGCTGCTGACACAATAGTAACCCACTATGTCCAACACCTGGTCCTCCTTGCCCCGCCACAAGCCCAACTCGCGTCGCCAGTGAAACGATTCCCCCCTAACTAAAGATCATCAGGAGAAAGTCCGCCACCGCCGACGTCTCACCGAAGCCCTAAAAGAAAGCAAGCAAAAGTCCGCTTCGGCCTGGAACCACCACCACCGCTAAAGATCAAGAAATCAAACCTGATGCGAGTCCTCAGCGGAGAAGCCGTGAAAGACCCCTCAGCGGTGGAAGCACGCGTAAGCAGCAAAATCAAGGGACGCGGCGGACGCTACAAAAGCCACTTAAAAGAGAATGAAGAGCGCAAACTAACGAAAGAATAACGTCATGAAAAACTGGCGGCAAACCAGGAAAAGGATCTAGCCCGCGGCATCCATGTTCTCGTCTTCCACATCGAGAAATTAGCGAACGCGAGACATAGGTACAAGACCAACATCAACACGGGGAAATTATCTGTGACGGGGACCTGCATCCTCAACCCGAAATTCAACCTTGTTATTGAAGAGGGCTTGATCCACTCCATCACAAAGTTCTACAAATTGATGGTGAACAGGATTGACTGGAAGTAGAGCACCGCTAGGGGGGAGTCAGGGTGTCAAGGGCGATGCAGGGGCTGAGAAAGAAGTGCAGGCCCTCGACATGACGAAGTACATGTGCATGTTGGTCGGAGACGACGAGGTTCTGCGGATGGGGTTTAAGAGGTTTACTACTGAGCGAGTGCCTAGTTACGCGTTGGCTGGGGGGCGGTTGGAAAGGGCTAGGATGGCGTATATGTGGACTCAGGCTAAGAATGGTGTTGCGAAGGAGGGTTAGGATGAATGTAATATTACCATGATCACTCTTTTTAGTTGAGGCTTTTTCATTTTCTTATTCCCTTGCTGCTGTCGTGTTGTTGCTTTGGCTCATGGCTGCGTTGGGAATTAAAAGTGTTACTTGAGATAGAAAAAGATTGGTGGTTATCATAGTTTGGTGTGTTGTCCGGAATAAGCTGCACTTGTTGGAACGTAAAATGATTGACATTGTGGGAATAGTAGCTCGCATGATGGAATGTTTGAATCCATGGGTGGGACAGGAAATGACAGTGAGCGCATGAGAATGAGGACCGGCATGAATGTTGGAATCTGTGGAATCCTGATGGCTGTGCTGGACTTGGATGTTTGTATATATAGTCTGCTGTAGTTGATGTATATCACTATAGGCATAGTGAGGCGGAACGAACGAATACGATTCTATTTAGGGTTGTCTTCTAATTTCATGGTGACTTGACATTGTACGAGTGATATCCTATGATAGCCTACCGCATAATAATTACGGCATCAAAACAATCTACTAGCTCTGGAACCGTATATTATTTGAACGAAGAAAGTGCGCATTTCAAACATATATATAATGAACTAGAATTTGAACGATTTTTGAGAATAATATAGAAGCACACGGAGCGAAGCAGAAACACCCATCAGAAAAATTCGACAAGCAAATTAACTATCTCCAAGACACACATTTTCTCATTCTCATGCACCTGGTTTCTCATCCGACTCCCAGCACTCTTCTCAACTCTTTTCCCACTAATTTCTCTGCACTAATCAATTCAGTACTTGCATAGACTACCTTACTCCTAGTTCCTCCCGCGCTGCTCTCGTCATTTCATTTATCCTTCTACTCCACTCCTACAGATTGCCGTAATCCTCCATGTTACCATCCATCAAACCTGAATACCACTCCCTCCGTAAATCCCTCTCTTCTCTTGCCAAAAGTAGGTCCCCAGTGATTGGCCTACCATCTGGTCCGAGTCAAGTAGACGGCCCTGTGCGAGAGGTGCATGAACGAGGATCAAGGTAAAGATAGTTTTTGTTTTTGCTAAGTACTGAGGTGGACTAGGCTGTTGGACCAATAAGGATTCAATAATTTCAGTGATCACCAAGTCCCTATTCACCCAAAAGAAACCTTTGACGCCTGAAATCAGATTCTCAAAGACACCATGGAAGCACACAAGCATCTTTGAGACGATCCGTCAATCTGTTAGAGATTGAACTGAACCCTTTGAAGAGATCTTCTCCGGCACTCTGGGCGGCAGGTTGAGAGGGCGCCGATGCCATCATTGCCATACAAGTAATCTGGCGGACTCTGGTGTTAGGGTTAGCGGACTTCTCCATGAGAATAGATCCGTGTTTATACTTCTTGACATATGCCAGTAGTTCAGGGTCACACCCAGCCCCCTCGCATGCCACCTCTTATACATGCATATCACCCCTGCTGACATCGGTCTCTGTGCTCTAGTACCAATTATGTGGATTAGATGGCGACATGCAACACTATTAGGAGATTTCACATACCAGATAATAAACATTCTCAATTTGTCGACCGGAATTTCCCCTCCAGATTGTTGGTGGCTTCTCGGGACTGTGCCTTATTCTGCCTAGTGATTCCCTCTTCGACCTGGAAGAAGTTATCTAGCTAATGCTCCTTAAATGCCTTTAGGTACGGTAGCGATATTCGTATGTCTAAGACAGCCTTTCGACCGAGCAGCTGTGGGAGTTGAGTATAGCTGCCTTCAGATGTTGGGCGGAAGAGCTGACGTCACTATAATTATTAAAAGTTTCCCGGAGCTAATAGGACATTATTGACCATATTTATGTAAATCTTCCAATGATGCAGCCCCTGCCTTCTTGGTGATTTCGATACAGCTCTAGTTGCGATGGTGCATGGGGTATTGGGACTCTCGTAGATCTAATGCGCGTATAGTAATATACACATACCTCTTCTCAACCAGTGACCTCAATTCTCTCTACGGCAGCTTTACTCCTAACGCCCTCTTCTCCCTCGGTTTCCGCGGATCAAATTCGGGTCCTGTTTGAGACCACAATTATAGGTAGCCTTGTTTATCGCTTGAGCTTTTCGAATCTATTTCGAGGTGTCAGTCAGCCGCAACTAAACCTCTGTCATTTCTTGTAAGGGAGACAATCGTAGAAACCATATCTCTGCCAGACACACTTCCACCTCCCTCCAGCGTTAGTCGCAGACCTAGTGTTCACCACATAGCAGGACAACAGGCACTCCCAGAAAGAAAAGCACTTGAACATAACGTTGGCACGAGCCCTAATACTGCACGGCTGGGGAGGGGCAGATGTATCGTACCAGCGTACCCAGTATGCTGCCAAGGTACCCGCTGGGATATCTAGGATTTGGCTTGAAAGGATATTTACGGCTTGGTACTGTTAATGGTATTTGTTCATCCACTGAACGCAGGTTCCGCGGGCCTGGCCGCCTTTGTCATTGCCTGATTGTCGACCAGCCACTGACAGGTGGTTGGCCCTGAGGCGACCGACATCCAGTTGTGCAAGTGCGGGGTGACACCACTACAGAGTGGCTGATACGGGTGTGAGGTTTGTACGGTAATCGACAACTAAACAGGGCGAGCTCGGCACCACTACAGGGTGTGGTTGACCCTGGTTGAGGGGGGAGGTGTACATTAACCATTACTTTGCTCAAGCCTGTTCCACCATTAGGGACTTTGCGCTTTCGCATCCAGAGTCAAATCCTAGCAATACCGTTGGTCCGCCGCCGCATTAGCCTCACATCCAGAGTCTTTGCGCAAAGTCTCTATTATCTCCGGGATACACCTTCAACTATCAACAAGCACGGAGGCTAAAGACGTGCTTCACTCCCTGTGCTGTTGGCCCCCCTCCCTGGTGTTCCAGGGGAGATAGACACCTGGTTCGTCCGCATTCCCGCCCCGCCATCTTATGGTTCATGCCTCCTCTCGTCCCGCCCGTGGAGAATTGTATTTTGGATTCTCGTTACACCGGTTATTTGTATATTGTTTTCACGTGCCACGTGGGGTAATGCAACCGGGCAGTATGCACTAGTGCAGCAGGTATCGGGGACACCAGAATAATAAAATAGATCTATCCCTTTGCCACATCATACTGTATATATATGAAATAAAGGCTAGAAATAAGGAGAATACAGATATGAGCTCTTTTAGAATATAAAACAAGATTTGGGAACACTAATACCGTAGGAGAAGTAGAAAATCTCCAGAAAAACATTCCATTCGGGGGAAATAAAACGAAAAACCACTTCTACTCCACAAAGTTATTCCATGTGGGTGGCCAGGTAGCTTTGAATTAGTACTATTAACGTCGCTAAGGGTATGGCAGTGGGCAGTTGCTGGCATGTTTTTTTTTTTGGGGGGGGGGGTAGGTAAGAAAGGGGTGCTTTCTGTGCCCTCACTGTCGCTAACAAGAGCAATAGAGTTCGGAGAGGAGAAAATTGTTGGCGGAGAAATGACAGATTGGGCAAAGGTGACCTGAGGGTTACAAGCTTGTAGAATGGGAGTAAATGGGCGGACGGGTGTTTTCAGAGGCTGTGAAGAGGATTTTGATCGGCTACAAGGCGCCTGTCGACCTTTCTTTTCTTTCTTCATTTTGTCTGCCTTCTGTGAGATATTGTAGAGACTCATTGCCTCCTTTCCATCAATGGCTCTAGATAGTGGCTTGTTGAAGATTGGAATTTTCTATTTACCAATAGAGCCATTTGTTTTCCAGAGCATGAATATTACTATGATATGACATAGTTTTTCTTCACCTGGCTTCCTTTTACCTTATACAGGTGCCCACGGTGTGCTACTATAACTTGCCTCACACAATTCCAGAGACTTAAAAATAAGTTGAGCGCATCTGACTTTCCCCGCACATTTTAACCAGGTCATGACTCTCCTGAAGAATCAAGTCACCATTGGTCACTCGAACTTAATGTACATAGGTTTAAAGAAGTTTGGTGGCCTGCAGTGCAATATGACACAATATAATACAATGCAGTACGGTAACTTATGGGAGGCTCGCTACACATTTCCAGCCTGGGCAGAGTAAGAAACACCATAGATCTTAATGAGGACATGACGGGGCGGAGGTGCTACATGTGACGGACAATGGAGGGAAAGGAAACTCAATTTAGGTTCTATAAGCCTATCTCCAAGCATCACTCCCCCCCTCTTCCCCTGCCACAAGCAGCTAGTACCAAAACCTTAAGCCACTATTTCTTCGCTTCGGTCTATGCTCCCGTGATACTTTCCAATAGCATGCCCATAGTGACCAAGTTTTCCTGCACCCGCACCAAAAGCCTTTCGGTCTTATGAATCAGCAGCCAATAATGTGAGAAGAAGAACCAGGAAGTCCGCCATTTTCCGAGAAGCCCCAGAAAAGCTTTTGCGGCACACCTTTGCAGGGCCGGCTACCGAGCCCTATCGCCTGCCCAAGCCACGGGGAGCTAGGCTTGCTCCTGTTTTGGGGGCGGCGCACCGGAAAAAAAAAGAAGAATCTTCAATCTGGGAACATGAGCACACGAATCAGCAAGAATGCTTTTCCCCTAGCGCAGGTTCCCCGACCGTAGCCATCGGAAATGGCTAACCTTCGCGGGGTAGGAGGAGGAAGCCTACAGGTAATGTTTGCTCAAGTCACAACTGAGGATACTCCCCTTTTCGACCCGAGATGAGTGTATGAATCAGCAATCAATAATGCGGGGAGGCCCGGGAAGTCTACTATTTGTCGCAGCTCTGATTTGAGTCCCTCCGGAAGGGTAGGAGGGCGGGATGAACGGGAGATTTCGAAGGGGGGTGTCTTCTTTTGTTTCCTTCTCTTTTTGTTTTTAGACCACGGCCTCCGTTTATTTTTTTGACTCGACATTTCACCATCGCTGCCCTTTTGCCCTGCCTGCGTCGTCCAGTTTTCTCCTCTCATCTTTTTCTCGCTTATTTTCGTCTTATCTCCTCTTGATCTTTCCTCATTGCGCTGTTTTTGGCCTTTTCTTTGGTCCGCTGTGTTTTGCTCTGCTTAGTCTCTTGTGGCCTTTATGTCCTTTTCTTGCTTTGCTCTTTTTCGGTAGCCGTAGGCTTGTCGATTGATTTGCTTGCCTTCATTTAGAAATAGATAAAAGGTATCGGAAGGAAAGTTTCCAGTACTAGCCATTGAAGTTGCTTTTCCCGCCCCACCCCCGAAGTCATAACAAGCTACCTGTAACCCTACTTACCGGGGGTGAAAGAAGTGTTATTGGCCTGGTAGTGCCAGCGCTACATAGAGGAAGGGGTTAAGAATGATATTGTTCTATCATACACAGTCGATTCACCTAGTTACAACCACTAGACAGAAATGCCGGTGTAATGGAATCTCACTCTGCCGGAGATTACAGTGCTGTGGAGGGGAGGGCGGGGCTAAGAGAAAATCCGATCATCAAAAAGTTTTACCTAATGACTGTGTTTCTTCACATCGGTATAATAGGACGTGATTGAAGCTGTGTTTTTAAGAACCGAAGGGTGGCGCTGAATATCATAGTTTTTAGGACGTAGCAATTGGGAGTCGAGGCAATTGCGAATTTCAAACTTACGTCATTCAAGAGCGGTTAAATAGTTATTGGATCAATACCGTCCATACTTACTCCTGCCCAATCTAGCATCACGATAGTCAGAGATGCATATCCACCTATTTAGTGGAGACAAAGTGTGCACCGGGTGCTTGAGTAAGATCTTATAAACCACCCGCTCCCAAAACGGCCATCTCAATCTACATACAGTACCGCGAATCCCCTTGACCTTTAGTGAAGCGAGCATATTCCCGCCCAGAAAACCTCCAAATAACCCCCTCGGATGGGCGCAATCTCACAGGATAATATTACCTTCAAAAACGGAGAAGAGGAAGAAAAAAAAGTGGCTGCGTCCCTCGGTCGTGTCCTGAACCTATCCTTTTTCCCAGACCTAAACAAATTTATCAAAGCCGCATAACCTGACAAGCTTCTTTTTTTTTTCATGCAAGGTTGATAAAAACGCGGGGGGGTTGGCCTCCGATGTCTTTGTTTCTATGATATACCAATGCATTATTAGGGGGCCCTCGGTTCAGGGTTTGCAGCTGTTGGAGATAGTGTTTGCGCTCTCCAAGCAATTCAGAATTGCAGTCACGAGTGACACTCTGTGACGCATTCGCCATCCACTTGTTTATAACGAACGGGCTGCGCTAGACTACAATAACTTATACACTACCGTCCATAAAATGCGAGATAAATACTAGCCTAACAAATAATAGGTTAGAAGAACGAAGGATGAGAAAACTATAATGGGACTAAGTCTAACCTGAACTCTAAGGGAAGAAACGGACTAAGAAAAAGATGAAAACAAAAAGCAGAAGAAAAACACCCCTGTCAAAGCCCATTTACATTTAAATCGGCGGAGGTCCTGTCTATACCGATCCCTTGCCGGGCGAGCATTCAAGGAAGGATGTATGTAAAGGAGAAAATCGAAAAATGAAATGGGATAGGCCATGGTAAAACTCCGGTCGACGGCAAATGAGAGGGTTAATTGGGTGTTAGGATGGGTGCCAACCTTCCTTGAAGGGTGCCAGAACTTTAGGGGCTGCAGGAGGGGTGCTGGGATAGTCTAGGTGGTTTGGTTGAGAGAGGTCGCTTGCGCGGACCTGGAGGCGGAATCATTGAGGTCCAATAACTTCGGCCGGCCGTCGGGGTCTGCCAGTGGGAGTGCAGGCTGGCCACTAAGGCCTGCAATCTTGATGCTGTGATCATCATCTCTGAATCACATCTCTTACCACGTACTAGTCTCCAGGCCTGGCGGGTGGCGGGAGGGATGAATAGCCACTGAAATTGACTACGCCAGAATTGACATTCTCCCGTTCCCGTAGGATCCTTACGACTCCGTGGTGTCCTCTAGAGAGAGTCAACGACAGTGGGGTTTGGTTCAGGTTGTCTGGAGCGGCGGTGCGGACATCGTTCCGCTCCAAAAGAATCTTTACTATTCCCTCATGCCCGTTCTCAGCCGCCAAAGAGAGTGGCATTCGGCCATACCAGGCATCTGCCGTGTTGGGGTTTACATCCTCCCGTCCTAAAAGGATCTTTACCACCCCCTCATACCCGTTCTCGGCCGCCCACGAGAGTGGCGTTCGGCCATACCAGGTGTCCACCGTATTGGGGTTGACGTCCTCTCGTTCCAAAAGTATCTCGACTATGCCGGCATGACCGCCCTCAGCTGCCAACGAGAGTGGCGTTCGACGATATCGGATGTCTGCCTGGTTGGGGTTGACGTCCTCTCGTTCCAACAGCATCTTTACTACCCCTTCATGCCCTCTCTCAGCCGCCCACGAGAGTGGCGTTCGGCCAGATTCAGTGTCTGCCTGGTTGGCATCGACGTCCTCTCGCTCCAAAAGCACCTTTACTACCCCATCATGCCCTCTCTCAGCCGCCCGCGAGAGTGGCGTTCCACCATATTCAGTGTCTGCCTAGTTAGGATTGACGTCCTCTCGTTCTAAAAGCAGCTTTACTATTCCTTCATGCCCGCTCCTAGCCGCCAACCAGAGTGGCGTTCGGCCAGATTCGGTGTCTGCCTGGCTGGGATTGACGTCCTCTCGTTCTAAAAGCATCTTTACTACCCCTTCATGCCCGTACTCAGCCGCCCACGAGAGTGGCGTTCCCCCATATTCAATGTCTGCCTGGTTGGGATTGACGTCCCCTCGGTCCAAAAGCATCTTTACTACCCCTTCATACCCGCTCCCAGCCGCCCACGAGAGTGGCGTTTGGCCAGATTCGGTGTCTGCCTGGTTGGGATTGACGTCCTCTCGTTCTAAAAGCATCTTTACTACCCCTTCATGCCCACTCTTAGCCGCCCACGAGAGTGGCGTTCGGCCAGATCCGGCGTCTTCCTGGTTGGGATTGACGTCCTCTCGTTCCAAAAGCATCTTTACTACCCCCTCATGCCCCTCCCCAGCCGCACACGAGAGTGGCGTTCGGCCAGATCCGGCGTCTTCCTGGTTGGGATTGACGTCCTCTCGTTCCAAAAGGATCTTTACTACCCCATCATGCCCCTCCCCAGCCGCCCACGAGAGTGGCGTTCCGCCATATTCAGCGTCTGCCTGGTTGGGATTGACGTCCTCTCGTTCCAAAAGGATCTTTACTACCCCATCATGCCCCTCCCCAGCCGCCCACGAGAGTGGCGTTCCGCCATATTCAGCGTCTGCCTGGTTGGGATTGACGTCCTCTCGTTCCAAAAGGATCTTTACTACCCCATCATGCCCCTCCCCAGCCGCCCACGAGAGTGGCGTTCTGTCATATTCGGTGTCTGCCTGGTCGGGATTGACGTCCTCTCGTTCCAAAAGCTTCTTTACGACCTCGTCGTGCCCTCTTCCAGATGCCCAGGTGAGAGCCGTCATCCCCATGCAATCGTGTGCATTAACTTCCCATTCCTTCATCTCCAATACAGAAGAAGCTATGCCCACAATCCCGAGAAATGCCACTCCGTGGAGTCCTGTAAATCCCGTAGGTCCTCCTGCACTGTTAAAATAAGGGCCCAAGCCTCTATCTTTATTATAGTGCAATAAAAGTAGCTGAGAAGATATGTGCTCATCAAATCTATCGAGAAGTCTCAGTGCAAGTATTTTGATATTTTCCGTCATTCCCCTTCTCGTATGCGCCCCCCAGTAAATAGAAGCATATTCTAGAAGTGGTGTTGTTTCGGGGGCCCTTTGAAGAGTTGGCGAAAGATCCCGGACACATCCAAAATTGAGGTATGTCAAGCAAACCTCGGCAATTTCTGAGTGAGAACTGTGGAATAGGGTCGGGTCACTTAAGAGATGCTCCTGAAGAGTAAAGTGCACCAGTCGGACTGTGGACGAAGACGCCTCGACCGTGACAAGACCCAGACAAGATGCTAGGAGTGTCCGTAACTCAGGAACGTCTTGCGGATCCAGATCCACAGACCCTATTTCCACTCCCAAGGCATCACAGAGCTCCTGGACTCGTAATGGCCGTTCTGAATACAAAACCCACATCAGGGCCTTCAGCCCGAGCACTGATTTATATCCCTTCTGAGCTTTCAGTCGCGTTAGAGTTGCTGTGTAGGCATCACTCAATCCGTGGCCTTGTGTCATTCTGGCAAGTTTCTTTCTTCTCCGACCAATTGTCACTTCTCCTAGAACAGCCTCGATGTTTAGAGAAGCGAGGAGGAATCTGCACATGGTTTTTCGTAAGAATACATTATCGATAGGATGGGAAGGCGAAATGCTCCTACGCACATATCAGACATCTTGTCTACAATAACTTTCACAATATCCGCCCGTAAATCGTTGTCCATCGCCTCTGGCTCGTCATCCCTGTCTAACTTCATCCTTAGGTAATTCCTGATATCGTCCGTGTTAGGACTGACGGGTATCACGACCGCCTTGGTGAAATATCTTTGAACAGCCCCCTCGACATGGGGCCTCCCGGTGAGGAATATTCTCGTCGTAGGCGACTCCCGAACAATATCTCTGAGTGACTCAAGAAGCTCTGGCAGATGCTTCGGTAGACATTCGTCGAGCGCATCAATACAGATGAAAACTTGGGGCGACGAAGCAAGAGCGATCCTCAACATTCCCATCATCTCAGCAAGTAGCAGCCCTCTACCACCAAACTCCCTTTTCCCCTTCTGAAACGCCTCCCGTACCTCTTCCGGGATGCCCCCCCTGCCTACTAGCTGCTTCAGAATAGCTCCAATCATGTTGGTGACTGTCTGCTCTTGCTGAGCAAGGAAGTCGCAGTAAAAGCCGACAACCGCGATATCTCCATCCCCCGCCTGATCGCACAACCTATCGATCACCAAGGAACTGGTATTTCTCGCCATCAGCTGTATTCGCCTCTTTCCAAGAATCCCGCCTCTTACCTCAGATATGTCTTGCCCACTCCCGGATTCCCGGAGCAAAACAAGACAGCCTTATCGGCTCCGCCCTCACTGCCCCTCCACTCCCGAAACTCACTTGTTTCCAAAAACCAATCCCCTACACCGTGGAACCGGTCGGTGCGCACACCTTGATGTCTATTATTCGGTTCCAGCGGAGAGAGCCAGCGCATAATATGCGCATCCTCGTCGGACATATAGAAGCTGCTGTTGAAGCTACCTGTTATATTGCCGGAGCGGACATTTCCGTCGCCCATGTTGATCGATATTTGTGCCATGATATTCCCTTCAAATTTTGGGCGAAAGTGGAAATACTAGAGAGACCTATACGGCGATGGAGGGAGCTTATAAACTTTCTGTAAGGAGAGTGCGAGGAGAGCTGAAGCAAAGCGGGGAGATGAGGCTTGTTGTGCGACAATCTCTACCCAATCATCCCCATGCCAAGGAAATATAAAAGCCGTGGAGGATTTGAGAAATCCCAGTTACGAATTTAACGATAGACTCCGCAGTATATATGTCCATAGAATATAATATTCCACTCCAGAATAACTTAGTGCACCTTGCTCCATGATATATTACCCTACTGACAAGCGTTCATCTTCGCTAATACCTAAGGAGCAGCTTTGGCTTTCAGCCCCCACTCAACCCTAGCCATCAATAGCGGTACGATATGATAGCTTAACCGGGGAACTACCAGAGTGGGCACTAATTAACCTACAGCACCGCCAAGCTGGGAGGGTAAACTGCCTTGATGACTGCCTTAGCTGTACGGGTATGATATAAGTCAGCCAATTTTGATACCATAAGAGTGAAATATATATGAAATAAAGGCTCGAAACAAGGAGAATACAGATATTCGCTTCATTGGAATACAAAACAAGATTCGAGAACACTAAATGCCGTGGGAGAAGTTGAAAATTTCCCGAAAAGCGTTCCATTCAGGGAAAATAAAATCAAAACCACTTCTGCCCCCACAAGCTCATCCATGTGGGTGGCCGGCTAGCTCTGGATTGGTAGGTGTCGCTAATGGTATGGCAGTGGGTGGTTGCCGGCATTGTTTGGGGGAGTCGGTAAGAACGGGGTACTTTCTGCACCTTCACTGTCGCTAACAGGAGCAATAGAGTTCGGAGAAGAGAAATGAAAGATTGTGAAAGGGTGAGTTGACGGCTGCAAGCTTGTAGAATGGGAGTAAAGGGGCGGACGAGTGTTTTCAGAGATTGTGGAGAGGATTTCAATTGGCTACAGGGTACCTGTAGACCATTCTTTTCCTTCTTCTTTTTGTCTGCATTCTGTGGGATATTCTAGACCCATTGCCTCCTTTCCATCAATGACTCTAGATAGTGGCTTGTTGAAGATTTTCTACTTACCAATAGAGCCATTTGTTTAAGTTTTCGCCAGAACATGGATGTTACTATGACATAGTTTTTATTCACCTGGCTTCCTTTTACTGTGATACAGGTGCCCCATGGTGTGCTACTATAACTTGCGTTACACAATCCCAGAGACTTAAAAATAAGTTCAGCGCATCTGGCTTTCCTCGCCCATCCTAACTAGGTCATTGCTCCCCTGAAGAATGAGGTCACCACCAGTCACTCGAACCTAAGGTAGGTCTTTATAAACCTGTCCCTAGGCATCGCTTCCTTTCTCTCCTCCTTTCATAACCAACAGGAACCCAGACCTCAGCCCAATTTCCGCTCGTGCCACTCTATGCTCTCGTGATGCCTCACAACAACGGTATACTCACAGTATCACTCGGTGTCCACCAGCAGTTGCTATTGAAAATAGTCCATGCGGAGGTAATGATTGGCGATGAGTGTTTTACGCAGCGGAGTGTAGCGGCTCAAGTGAAGACACGGAGTTTGTATTAAGTGGTGAAGAAGTTCATGATTTATTGAGTTGAATATATAGAAAGGAAAGTTAAGAACCGGAAGGAAGACCTAGGTGCGGAAAAAACAAGAGGGAAAAACAAGTAGGGGAATACTTTTCATTGTTTTGCGTGTCCCCCACCGGTGCATAATCGTGCCACTAAGGCCATTGAGTGAGGAATTTCCCATCCCAAGTGCGGCCATTTATCCCAGATACACCGAAAGCTACAGCACCACCCCTGCTATATCTTTCGAGGTCCCTCCCATCGCCCTTATCCTCATCCCGACACTTCCCACTGCCACTATCATATCTTTTCCAAAATGTCGGACATGAGCTAAGGGTAGCCGAGCCAACTAGAAAGCAGGACCCCAAGCCTCCGCGCCTTGGGCAAATAACAAAAGACAACTGCGCAGACCCTCCCGCATCCAAATCTAGCCTCCGTGAAAGGGTGCAATGCAAGCTATTTCTGAAAGGGGTTGGGGGTCTCCCCAATTACACCCATTGAACGCAACCAATGTCCCCTCTGAATTATTATCTGTACCCAGTCTTTCCGTACCGCCCTACATTAAAAACAGCGCCTATTGAGGAAAGGCAAGACCCAGAAAGGGTCAAATGTGATGGGGCCGATGAGCTCGCTTCGATGGTCTCCCGGTAGCAACCTTTCGTACCTCGCACCTACCTTGCGTCTGACAGTCGCATACCTAGCTAGAATTTGACTTTTAGATTGCCAGCCAACTGACCTGGTTAATGGGTGTATAATGCGCACTCACTCTACTTATAGCCCACGATGACTTCGTTCGGCTATTTCACCCCATTTTTAGGTCCGGCATCACTATTACCTCTGGACTACCTCCTGCCATATACCGAGTGGTGTGCGATGAATTCGGCGGAAAGACGAAGTACTAGCCAGTCAGTCCCAGAGCCAAAATCAGGTGCGGATACTCCCAATCCTCACCCACCTCCCAAAATACGAGTGTGGTGCCGTAACAAAGCGAACCCAACGTGCCTTAGGAAGCTCTCCTCATTGACAAAAAGAAAGAACTAAACGAGAGCTCCAGTTATAGACCCATAGAGGAAGCTATAAACGGCTGATCTATGGTATATAGTCAGTGGGCCAGGAGGCCAGCGATAATGTGGAAGGGGTTTCCAATGATGGCCACGGGGCCTCCGACGCCGGGTGATTTGTGGGGCGGTATAGGAGAGGTTTGGGGGGTCTTGGATCTAGGGACCCCTAATGTCTACCACCGACGCCCACCAACTCTTCCAGTGTTATACTTTGAAAGCGGCTTGGGACACCTATCGAAATAGATAATCATTGATAGATGATTGATGGAATTTTGTGTCTAAAGAACCGCGTATGGGATGCGGATCGGACATTGTGCCCTGGGATGCCGCCCCTAGAATTATGCAAGATAATACCGCATATATAATACCAATTCAACCTACCGTTAGCCGTTTCAACCCTCCATTCTACCACTAAAAATTTAGGCCAACATCTCCAGATAATATATTCTATCATTTCTCACAATCGATGGCGAGCATCACCATCTCTTCGAGCCCTCGCATAGAATCCGGTCACCTACCTACCACCTGTCACCACTGTCTGTACCCCGCGATTTAATAAACGGTTCATAACCCACGAAGCGGTATTCCCAATTAAATCTCGTATTCGAAGCACAACATTCGGAAGGGTTGCTCCCGATTCCCGGCACTAGGATGTTGGACAGACAGAGCTGGGATGTTGAGTTAGAGCAGTTTTATCTAGGAAATTGTTGTTATCATGGCAACCGTAAAAAGCCTATTGCTACTCGTAGAGTGATGCCCCCGAATATCGGGAATATCCCAGCCTCCGATAAAAACTACTATCTGGACCGTGTTGATAACCGACAGTAGCGCCACCAGTAAGAGTAAAAGAGATAACTCCACCATTAACGATGCGATGAAAGAGAGACGAGAATAGGGTATATTTTCGTGCCGTGCCGGTATGGTAAGCCAAGCTTTGATCGGCCGTTGACCATCGCATATGAGATAGGCCTTACCGTAGTGGGTTGGACGGATTGGTAACGAGAAATCCATCACGAGGATAAAGTGAGGAAACAGCTTGACCTTCTCGCTTCATGATATCGATCCCGCGTTTGAGATTTAGAGCATCTCTACCATGCGATACGACCGCAATAATTGTGAAATGGGATGCCCAGGCTTGTCTCTCCTGCGGTGATTTCCGAAGCATCCCGAAGTCATAGCTTCCATTCGCCAGCTCCAATATTTTGTTGTTGGGGGGGGGGGCAATAAGCGCCAGATGTTGTTCCTCTCCCTTATCCTTAACTACGGCCAGTGAGCCACTTTCCTCTCACTCCGTCCCGTTGCTTGGGGCTCTATTATTAATGCCTAGACATTTACAGTTCAGTCGCAATTCCGATGGCGGAAGGGAGTACGAGTACCGTAGGGAGGAAAAAACCCTCGGATGGGGCGGGCGGGAGCTACTCTAAACGAATGATATGATCGGAGGGCTCAAATAGAAGAGGATTCCCCTGTCCCCGGATTCGCCTTCTGCAAGCTGATTGAAGGGCGGATAAGCCACCCTCATATGTAGTGACACAGGAGCTACCGCACTTTCTGCCAACTGGTACAGTACAGTACAGTACTCGTACTGTACTGTACCCACAGTGCAGCATGCAAGACTGCACTGGTTCTGACGGCTAGCTAGCTAGGAATATATGATACCATGATACTTGTATGGTATTATGGTATTCTTATTTTCGTTTTTCGTTTTTTCGTTTTTTTTCGTTTTTTTCCTCATTTCTTCCTTTCTCCCCTGTCCACACACAAGCGTTTATTCACTCCGCTGGCCATTCCGTGGAACTGTCTGCTGTGCTGTACGGTACCCGTGCTGTACCACTGACCGCCTCCCTCTCCCGTAATTCTCGTCCCCCTGCCAACATCTTGACCACACACACCTTAACCCACATTTGCTCCTCCCATCTCTTGACCCTTCCCCCATCCCTTCTTCCCTCTCCCCTACCCACGCATTCCTCTTCCCCCTCCATTCCATCTCTTCGCCCCTTTGCCACTGCCCCGTTCCCTTGTTTTTTTTTTACGTCTTTTCTTGCGATTCCCGCTATACGTTCTTTACCCTTTTTCCTCGTTCGTCCCTTTTTTCTTCTTACCCAACATGCACACAAACACACCCTACTCCCTTAGCACGGGAGTAGCAATAAACCCCTCCCGGTTTGCACCTCCCCGACGTTCGTTATCGTCCATGAGAACGCCCTCCCTATTGCCCGATATTTCAGAGCATTCACCTGCACCTCCACGTTCACCTTCCCCGACTCACCTACACCCTCCACCCACGGTGCGCTCGGTTTCTGTTGCCTCGTTTCTCTCGGACGGCACGATAGAGATAGAGGGCTTTGGCTTCGACAATGCCTCAGAGATCGGTGATGATGCGAGTATTTACGGAGAGAGCATGTATGAAGGGAGTGTCTACGAAGGGGAGGATAGATCTGACTTATCGTGGAAAGCGGAGAGGATTTTGGCCAATGCGAAAAAAAAATTGGATTTGTGCGGACAGAACATTTCCCGTGCGAGATCATCGCTCATCCTTTCGCCGTCCACCACACCCACTAGCTTTACAGAGCAACTAGAATCGGTCGCCGTGCTACCTAGACAGTTACCGAGTTTGCATTCACAGAGGTTCAAGCTTAATAATAACAGCACATCACATGGTAGGGCAGCGAGCGAAAGTGCAGTTCCTAGGTCGTATTCTTCACATAATTCCGCGAATGGGAGGAGCGCTGGGAGGAACGGTGATGGGTTAGGGACAATCGAGGACGTGAATGAACATCCATCCGAGATTGAGAGGCCGCAGTCGGAAATGTCGAGGTCGAAGAGCACCCAGCAGATGAGGGTGTTGAGAGATCAGATGAAGGACCTGAGAGGGAAAATTACTTCACTACAGCAACAAACTCGCTCAGACTCAATGAAGCGACGAAGCATAAGTAGTCTAAGGTCTACGCCAAATCCCTACGAGTCACATGACAGCGTCACTCCAACCTTAGATGATATTAAGCAGGAGAGGACACACAGGGGGAATGAGAATTGGCGAACGATCGATCACGAAGATGACATACCGGACGACTACTCTAGCAGAAGCGGGACTCCTCGTCCAAGACCCTTTCGCAACTCGGCCTCACCATTTGAAGAACGGCATGAAGACAGGGAAGACGCATTTTCATATGACTCCTTGTTCTATGGGAACGGGGTATATGCTGGAAGCAACGGCACTATAACAAGACCTATGTCGTACGGCAGCGACGGGACAAACTCAACCGCAACAGCCGTGATTGAGCCCCTCAAGCCCCCTCCGACATCCCTTTCGACAATGAAGAGGAGTGATAGCCACGGTTCGATTGAATCTTTCGAAACAGCAGCCGAAGTCCCACCTCCGGCACCACGGCACCCAACTGAGCCAAGTCCACCTGTCATCGCTTCAGAATGGTTAACCCCGGCAGCCTCTTCACCCCGCGATGATGGCTATCATAGTGCACCACATACGCCCCGCTCTCCACATTCTGCCAACGTAGCCTTTTCGAAAGCAAAACCCTCAGCGATGACAAACTCACTAAGTAACTCTTCGATATATCTTCCAGCCCCAGAGACACAGAAATCCCAGAAACGCAAATCTTCCATCGCGATCGGCGCTTCAGAATCGATCGATTCGGTGCTAGTCACCAACGCGGACAACGTCAGTGAGATCGAACTGAAGCTCGATGAAGGGGATAGAGATCTGATAGAGCGAATGATAGAAGGCCTCGGAAGTTTCTGCTGCAAAATGGAAATGGAGCGTCGCGAAGACATGCGAGAGGAATACAGACGTCGACTCGAATGCGCACTCCGAGTATTACAGGGAGTGGAAGTATACGATGACGAAGATGACGGAACCTTTTGATTAATTTCGGCACCTATTTTTGCTCCATTTGTGTGTTTATTATTTGCAGTCTGTTTGGTTGGCTGGCCTAGTAGAACAAAAGTTGAAGACTCACCCTTTCCTCGGCTCTCTTTTCCCTTGCCTCTCCTCCTTCCCCAGTACCCTTTCTACTTGTCTCTGCTTGATTTGCCTGCACGAGTAAATTCCCGGGGTGGAATTTGCCAGGGCAATCGCAAGGAGTTTTTTTTTTCTTGGTTGTTGTTTAATAGTATTATCCTGGTGGGTGTGCTTGTGGCGGGGCTAGGTTTGATTGGGGAAGGTAATGCAGTCAATGAATGGAAAATGGCTGGTCGGCAGAGTTGGCTATGCCATTATCTGTATACACGTTTCTCTCTTTGGTGAGCATTCATCACGAGTGATCACTCGCGCGATTAGCTTTGCGACGCCATGGTGGTTGTCCTCAACTCCATTAAGGGGCTCGGTTTGTATAATAATTTCGATAGTATGGGTTTGGCATTCTCCATAGAAAATGTTGGGGCTATCCATCCATAGGGCCTCTTTTTCCCGTCATTTTTTTTTCTTTTCAAAAGGGGGCTCAGATAAGGAAGCGAGGACTTACCTAGATAAGCCTTAATAAACTCAGGCTGCCCCATCATCTCTCTTCCGTTCACTACTTATACAGTTCAAATCCCATCAAACATCCTTCTAACAAAATGATAAACCAAAAACGATACGTTATCGCTTATCATCTACTCCTTCTTGATATAACAAAACTCCCCATCGGGTGATAAATGACTCACCACAATAGCAAGAAGCAAGGCATGGATGGACAGCGTGGCCCACCTCACTCCCTTGCCTTGCTGTGCTGGTTGTACTTGAGCACGGTGGTACTAACTTAACAGACCCTCCATATATATATGTATATATAAAAATACACATACCACAATGTCTGCGATCGCACTTTCCCTAGTGTTGGGAATGGACCCTATTCGATG
>Ga0307509_10004321_pt1 | contig 20643 bp, 23 predicted proteins | sample 10_EM_MG_FD_202245 | JGI IMG/M metagenome (GOLD analysis project Ga0307509, IMG submission 202245) | Populus trichocarpa ectomycorrhiza microbial communities from riparian zone in the Pacific Northwest, United States - 10_EM | ecosystem: Host-associated > Plants > Roots > Unclassified | place... | reverse complement strand
GCCGGTGAGATCGGTGTGAGGGTGGCCCACCAGCTTGGGACCATTGAATCGACCCCCAATGTTGAACACCGACCAACGAAAGCTTCGATACACGGGGAGAATCAGGGAGGGAGCCAGAGCTCTCCACCTATCCCGGACTTGTACCTAAGCTGATCGGGGACTCACAAGGGCTGATGGACGTCCGAGCCTCCCACTCAGACAAAGCGAGGGCGAAACGGCAAATCCGTTTCAGATTTGCCTCCGCTTCAATACCGCGAGGAGCCTATGGAGGGCAAGGTGCGCAGACGACTGGGCGGCCTCCCGTTCTGGTACAGGTGGTGTGATTGTGCAAACCAGTGGGGTCCGCAGTGGCTAGTCAGGCCGTCAAACGAAGAAAACTCCTGCCACAACCCCCGGTCTACTAAATTGAGAGGATGCCTGGCGACCGAGGGTTCTGCGGTGGCTGAGCGTGTGATGTGAGGTACTTGATCCTGCAAGCAAGGAACAAATAAATCACCTGTCGCCCCTCTGAGAGGAAATGCGCCCAACTCCCATTGCAACCCCAAACTGCCAGTGGTTGAGGTTCTCGGCCTTGGGATGACGTCATAAGGATCGAGAACCTGACGCTCGTCGATCACCAGAACACGTGGCGCACGTCAACCACTCACTTTGGTGATGAGCCTGACCGTCCGAGCACTCTTTTGGTTTCTGATCGTCTCCGCCACCACCTCACTTGTGTTTGAAGGGTGGCGAAAGAGGAGTCCCGACCAATCGCCTGCATTCCACGAGTCCGATGATCCAGGAGATCCCTCATCTCTGGTCACCTTCCGAAGAGCTCATACCGGGGTCGAATACCGAGCCCTCGATTCGGTCCGAACTCCCTGGAGCGGTGATGAAAAGTCTGGGGTATCTGCAATCATCCTCAATTGGAGCAGATTCAAAAATGTTGTCTTGATCGTTTCTGGGCTTTGTGACCCCCGGCTACTGGGTGTGATCGCCGAGATCGTCGTGTGGAACAACAGCCCTCAGCAGATCTCCGCCGAGGTGAGTAGCGCCGAACGTTTCACCACTTCTAGCTTACCGTGCCCACCCTACCCTCCCGATCTCATCGTGTTGTATGTCAGGAGTTCCCCTTGTCATGTGCCTCCAGGCTAAGGATCGTAAATTCGCCAGGGAATTTGTATTTCCAGGCGAGGTTCATGGCGTGCTCCAGCTCGATTTCCAAATACTGCTTCATTCAGGTATGTCGGGCCCATTTCTCCCCTTCCGTCAACGGCGGAAGGAGTTGGAAATCCCTCGCAAGCTTACGGTTCTCCGCTTGGATGTTAGGATGATGATTACCTAGTGAAACCGGAGGTCATAGAGACGTTAGTGCCCGCTCCCCTCGCGGTGCGAATATACGCGTTCCCGGAAACTAACATCCCTTTCAGGATGTATTCCCGCGTCAGGCTATCTGAAATTCCCAAGTCTATTCACTTGTTACCACCGCACGAACATCTCTCAAGTACTTCCCTGACCGGCCACTCGCTGGACGGCCGAATTCACACTCGATTTGCGTGGCTCGGCCATGGGACGATTATGCAACGTGAACTATCAGATTCGTTCCTATCGCTGATGGGCGATCTAGGGTTCAATAACGAGGAGAGGGAGATGGCAGATAATTATTTCACTATCCTTCGAAACGACTTCACGGAGATTTGGTATGACCAAGGGGTTGAGCTTGGTGGTGGTCAGCCGTTCACTGTCGGTACGGAAGGTGAACAAAGGAACGTGTTGCATATTGTGAGTGCCCTTTGCTTGTTGCTTCCCATTTCCTGAGGTATAATTCCAGGGGAAGGCTTTGGGGTACCTCGACGGGTTTCTCGATTCTGCGAGGAGTCACCCCTACGTTCTAAACGATGCACGGGGTGGTCCTCGGGGCACGATTCACGCTGTTTGTATGAAGCGAACCTGTCTGCTATCCGCGTCGCTGACTGGGTCTTCGACCCATCGTCCTCACCAAGTTGGAATTGCGAAGGATTTGCTTCCTATGGCGTCGAATTCTTCCCAAGCCGTAGGATCGCTTGACCGTGCACTATCTCGTGCGGTAGATGCTGATCCAAGGACATACTTCGAAAGCGAACAAGGTTAGCACCCTCTCTATCTCTCAGGGCTCTAGTTGAGGTGCTGTAGACGCACAGGTCGGAGATGCCTTCACGCTGGATCTAATCGGCAAAGTTGGGCCACTGGCACAAGACACAAGAATTGAGATAGCTTTCCTCGTTGACGTGACGGCTGCTGATCTACTGCGTGGGGTACTGGTCGATCATTCCCCAGACGAACACCATTGGGTGAGCACAGCTTTGCGGACCTAGGGGAATCGGGATTAACGCCACCCCCAGTCCCCGCCTGTCGCCCAACCATCTTGCCATAAGCTTACGAAACCGCATGGGGGAAGGTTAATGGAATGTTGTTTCGGTCTACCTGGAGATGTGTCTTCTACACGATATCTGCGTATCACGCTAAGGAGTTTGGGAGAAACGATTCCCTGGAGGATATATGAGGTTTGGGCGAGGACGTCCTCTGCAAAATTCACGCGAATGTAGTTAGTACCCTTGTGGCTGTAACGTTTCGCGCCCGCACCACCCAGTGAGCGCCTAGACACCCATGACCGTCCCACGTGACGACCCGCGACTGAGATCCCTCAAACTCCCTACATCTGCTCTCCCCGCAACCCACTAGCAACAATGCTGTCTACCCTCGTTTGCGCTACAAGATTCAGGGCTAGTCCAGCACAGGTGCTGGCGAGGACGATGAAACGTGGAATTTCGGTGCAGGTGAAGATAAAACGCATTTCCGCGATTTGCCCCGCGCTGTTCGGTCCTGATGAAAGTTATTCCTGAAGAGCATTCTGCACGGATCGCCCGAAGCTAAGAAGGCTGGAGAGGCTGAGATCCAGCAGCACTCCGCGATTGTCGCGAGGGGAAAATACGTCCATGGATTTGAAAGTGAGTTGTTTGGAGCAGTGCCTTCCGCCCTTACTTTGGGCCCGGAGCTAACGCCGCGCGTCGCCCGACAGCCCACAAGGTCAAACCTGACCAAGTTGAGGCTTACAAGGAGGCCGCGTTAGTACCCCGCCGCATGAGCCACCAGTGCATTTAGTTGACCCTCATCTTTCCGTAACGCAGAGGAGAGTACTACACCGGAATCATCAGCGATCCGGAGCTACATGTCAAGCTTTCGGGGAGCTGGGAGACGTTGGTTGGTGAACAAGACACGTTCTGTGAGCGGACGGGCCCGTATTTTCGCACCGTCTGTCGGTGGACTGAACGTTCCTCCGCAGTCCATATCCTGGAATGGGAGAATTATCGCGGTCTAGACAAGGCGGCGCAACTCATTAAGGCTTCTGAGGTAAGCCGTCCCGCCTCTTTCGCGGTCACACCGGGATAATGACGCTGCGCCCTCACATCACAGCACCAAACTAGATACAAACGGATGCTACCATATTTAAATTCACGAGCGTTACAACTGAACCAGGAATTTGCCTTCATGCCCACCGCTCCGCCGCATAACCACGGCGGCGTTTTCGAACTGAGGACATATCAGGTATGACTTTACTCAGTAGTCTGTAACGCTGGGTTTTGACGATCAATTGGTTAGTTAAACCCAGGGACTCTTCTGGAATGGGAGAACGCCTGGTATGTGATCCTCGAACATCGTCCAACGCTGATTGACGGGAGGTGATCTCGCACACCCATTTAGGAGAAGGGGTATCGAGGCTCGCCGTCGTCTCATCTTTCCGATTGGAGCGTGGTTCTCTCAAGTTGGCAGGCTGCACCAGGTTCACCATATGTGGCAGTTCCCGTAAGTGCACATCTGCGTGATCGTGGGTCGGTTTGTTTGCCGGGGTTGCTCACGAAAAATTCTCCGCCTCCGTTGGACAGGGACCTGACAACCAGAAAGGAGACGAGGCAGAAGGCGTGGGAAGTTGATGGTTGGGCTGAGACGGTGTCCAAGGTAAGAGGAGCCCGATTTTCCGCGATCCACGGAAAGCTTAACGAAAACAGACTTCCCTACTCGCGAAGTCGATGGACGCCTACATTCTAACACCACTCCCGTGGTCCCCCTTGAAGTAAATAATCTCCGCACAATTCCGATCTCTGTTGCATCATTGCAAAGTGTACCAGGTAGCCGTCAGGAGTAGCACGATATATCCGCCCTAAGCGAGAATCAATGCGGACCGAGGCTGCGTCATGATCTTCGCAGTTAAGTAACAGATCCCGCTGGGCTTTATCAAGCCTAGACAACACGATTCCGGTCCCCGTTTACTCCCCCAAGACCATCTTGCACTCTCCCCTTCCATCCGTACCACCTGGTGTAGGATGTCTCACTTAAATTCTGATATTTCCGACGACGATGCCGCCGCGAGGAAGAGGAGAAGCACCCGGGGTTAGTCAAGCGTATTGCCTCCGCCTCGATCTTTACCCTGATCGTTTACCCCCATCAGCCTGCGACCAATGTCGAAAGACCAAGAGCAAGTGCGAACGACTGTCAGACAGCATGTGCACGAACTGCTCCTCAATGGAAACTGGTGAGCTGTCGCCTCGCTTACAACCCCGGGGTTCACCGGTGCTCACACACGTCACAGTTTGTACTTTTGCAGGTTTGTTGACAATCCTCGGTGTTCCCCTCTCTCAAGTATTCACATATGATTGTCTGCAGGCCCTAGCTATAAGCGTGGTCCACCCAAGGGTTACATCAATGCCATCGAACAACGCATGCAACATTTCGAAGCTCTCCTCGGTGTTATCATGCAGACGAGTGATCCTCGTGCACTCGGACTCATCGCCGAGCTTCGACAAGACGAACTCGCGAGGTCAATCCTGAACCGCGTAGATGCAGGGAGATTCGTACGTCGCACCTGTTTTCTCCACCTTGTTGGCCGCCCACAATCTGAAATGATGACATCATAGGGCCCTGCAGGTCGGGGATTCCATGCACATGGCGAAAAGTCGCCGAAGGAAAACTCCCGATCGGCCCGGCGACAGTCACGAGTTACACGGGAGTTCGTATCAAACGAAGGTGAGTGTCACCCTCGTGTCCTCCGTGTGGGGTGGAAGTAAAGGAAATTCTTCGCAGACGGCAGTGTCATACTACCACCACCGACAGTTGAATGGCAAGATCGTCTGTGCAAGCATCTAGACCTTCATCGTTCACGTTCATCGCCCGGTAGTGGCAGCGAGACAGCGTATTCAAGAGCGGGTTCCGTAAGTTCACCGGGATCACACTCCATCTCCACCGAGGGCTCGGACCACGCCCATCAGCGAAGGAGGCTCGACTCTGATTTTGTTGGCTTCTCCGCTGAGCCCCAAGCGTGGGATAACATGTACACGATGGATACCTCTTCAAGCGATGATCCTGCTCACGAGGACGGGTTCAAGGCCTTTGGTCAGCTTTCGCTGGATGGGGAATCCCTGGAGGTGCGTTTGTGATCGGCTACGTTGATTCAAAAGCCTCGTGGTCTGACGTACATCTTCGACCCTTCATTGATCCCTGACCGGCCCGTGCAGGTTCGCTTCCACGGCAAAACATCTGGGCTTCACCTTCTAGGGCGTTCGGACCGCACTGACCACCGAAACGAAGGTGGGGCTTGTTGTTGGGTTCTTCCCCCACCTTCGACTGATCACTCATTTCCCGGTGATAGGCGGTGTGTGGCATCTACCGAGAGCTCACAGGTGGCCCCGCGCCAAAGACGATGTCGCGCATTTGCTGCAAGAGGAACATGACGTCGCAATGCCTCCCATGCATGTTCAGGAACGCCTCGTCGATCTGTACTTTACGTACATGCATCCCTCACTGCCTGTGATCCATAAAGCGCAGTTCCTGGCGGATTGGAAGGCGGTCCGTAATGGGTATGTGGACATCGCTACCCCATTCTTCACCTCCCCGCCATTGTTCCGTGTTTTCACGCCTTTCATACACAACTGCTAATTCCCGTTTCCATAATGACGTTCTGATAGGCACGACTCGAAAGTCTCACCAAAAGAAACATCGAAGGCCAAACAGAACGTCTCGAAGCTTTTGTTGCTGTCGATGTTCACGATAGCCGCGAGGTACCTGGACGACGTCGATACAGTCGTGAACAATGAGAGAGAGAATGGAACGACGTATTTGGCCGACGCCCAAAAGATCTTAAGTAAGTCGCAACCGTCCCAGATTGTGTCGTCCTTTGTTCTCATGGAGCCGAACTCCACAGACAAGGTTTACCGGTACAGCAGGACGTCCACTATTCAGTCCCTCCTATTGCTTGGAATCAGGGAATTCGGAATCGGTATGTTTCAGTACTGACATTATTCATGCCCGGAGTTAATCTCCGCCCAGGTTCAATGGAGCAAGGATGGCTGTATATGGCCATGGCCAAAGCGATGGTAAGTGCGACGCAATCACTTCGTAAAGTTTACGATTCGATGACCACGGTCCTGTCAGGCTCTTGATCTCGGGCTAAATCGGTCCACGGAAGACTGGAAGGTGGGCGGGAAGAATATCCTGTCTCCGACTGAGATGGAGTCCCGAAAGCGGATCTGGTGGGCTTGCTGCATTACCGACAAGTGAGTTCCCCTCTCGTTATGTTCCAGCCGCGTGCTCACGCACCTGCGTCGCCTTTCCAGGTATTACGCTATCTACATGGGTGAGAATATGTGGTTCCACCTGGAGGTAGAGCCTCATTGACTTTGGATGTCCAGGTCGCAATCCAATCATTCGCGAAGGTGATTTCGATACACCGCTCCCAGATATTAACCAGGTAAGCCAAGTTTCAGTTATCTCACATCTTACCCAATCGGCCTGGAACCTTATGTTGACCTCATTAATATAGGAGGAAGAGACAGAGATCTGGCCTCCCCCTGCCCATCAGGGGATCGATCACGTACCCGGCCCGGCCCGTATTCTCAGCTGCTTCAAGGCCTGGGCGTCATTGTGTGAGTTTCCTGCGGTACACCCTCATCCTGGCCTTTGGTTCTGATGATGCGTGAATATAGCAATCATCATTGGATCTGTGGCAGATCATATTTACCCGGTTAAGTCTACGAGTCGGATTCCGCGACGGACGTGGCTAGCTCGGTTGGAAGCTCAATTGGATCAGTGGTACTATGAGCTTCCAGAGGCCTTGCGGTATGAGCCAGCAAGCAAGCGGAACGTTCCACCACCACACGTCTTGCGCCTTCACACCACGTATTGGTCCACGGTTCTTCTTCTGCATCGTGCCTTGTAAGTCCCTGGTTTCTCCTGTTTGTTTGCCGATTTAATTAAGCGACCACATGTTCTTGTGGCGATAGTATCCCGAACTGGAGAAAGTAAGCAGTCGTGGCCCAACGGGATGGATCATTCGAATTATCATTCTGACATGAAATTTTAGTTCTTCGAAGTGTTCGGATCCGTTTGCTTTGAAGGCATTTGATCTCTGCCAGACCGCAGCTTCTCGGATATCCAGCGCAGGCAAGCCTCGGCTACTAAACACGCCTTCTGAAATCAGCGTTCTGATGCTTTTTTAATAGTCACATCCTACCGGGAAAAGTATGGCTTGATACGGGCCTCGCCGTTCCTCACTCCAGCTCTCCTCAGTGCAGGGTAAGTGTGAAAATCTTCCTAGATGGATGTGTCTGATGGCTGATCTCATCGATTTTTTGACCATAGAATCATGCACGTTGTTACCCGTAAGTATCCCCATTACGGTATCCTATGTGGGATGAGTGTTCTGACGGCCGGTTGTTGACGACATTGCAGTGAGCCTGACACCGACGAGCGTACAAGCATCGTTGGGACTCCAGCAGTGTCTAGTTGCGCTAAAGGATCTGGAGGTGTGTGTGCCAGCGTGATCTCGATTTGGGGTGTTAAAGTTTTGACTGATTGGGTTGTCGTTTTAGAAACCGTGGCCGGCGTCCTCACGGTCTTACGACTTGTTGCATGGCGTGAAATTGCAGTTTGACAACCTCCATGGATTCACATCGGCTGGCAATCAAGGACGTAATAAGCGTCCGGCATCAGACGCATTTGAAAAGGACCAACTATCAGAAGTTTTGCCGAGGGAGGCGATTGGGCCGCCGATCCATGATAGCAAAGTGACTGCCGGATTCGGGGACCACGTCGGAGTGCAGGACCTCAGTAACCAGTTGATGGCCCACATCCTTGGTTTGGACGTCAGCCCGGGGGTCGTTGACTCGACGAACCCATACTTCCCTGGCTATCGATGGTGGCCCAAATCCCCGCAATTCAGTGATCAGGGGGGTGGGATCCAGCCACCTCCAGAAGGGTTCTTGGGCGACTCGTGGCCGCTAGATACGTCGTACCTGGGGATGGATCCGAGCTTCGCTAGTTACGAGGCGCAGCCAATGAGCGTCGGTGGCTATCCTTACGTGGCGCCACCCCCGCAAGAAGGCCTTGTCCAAAACAACCTATTCTACAATCTCCAGGACTTGATGTAGGGCACGGACGAGTAGAAACGAGTGCGGTTTCCTCTTGGGCTTTCTCTTTTGACGGTAGATACTATGGCTACAAGATGTACGTATACGTACCGATTTATGTTGTACATATGGTGTAAGATGGGACTGTGTATCGATATATAATTATTTGTTTATGGAAAGTTTCCCACTAGATGGGATCTGTTGTGACGAATCTAGAACATGGATCTTTTTATTGTTCTTTCGCCTGACCAGTGGCAGCGTGTCCACTGATCTCACGCGCTGACTTTTGTGTATCTCTGTTTATTCTCAATCAAATAGATCCAGCGCCCCCCTTTTGTTTGTTTGTCCCACCCTCTTTGACCGGGAGCCACCATCAATGACCTGCCTCAAATTTTTAAGGTTTCTGATTCGAATCGTCTTGAGGGCAGCTTGCCTCTTTCATCAACCTCCCCTCATGGGGCTTGAGGGGACTCGCCGGCCAATGTTCAGTGTTCGGTTAGCTGCACTGGCACAACTTGGGCGGCATAGTCTCTTTTTAGGTGAAAGGTAAAACGTATCTATTTCGTTTCCCCGACCCCGACCAAGACGCCATACCCGGCTGGGCCCCTTTCACCCCACCCCGACGTTTTGGCGATCACCGTGGACCTGGCGTGGTCTGTAACCAGCCTAGCGGGCCCATCTATCCGAAACGGAATAAACGTTACATTTTTCCGAATCGGTCAACGGATCTTTTGAAATATGGATCATACATTGGGACCTACTGATCCTTCGAAAAAAAAGAAACGTGTATTGTCCGTTGCCGTCCAGAAAAAGACTGAACAAAGTCGCCAACGTACCCTCCTTGGTCCTCCTTTCCCCGTCATCCCGTCACTCCCCCTCCCCATCGCCCTCTGACCCTCCCGCCATGTCCCTGAATCTGATACTGAACCATCCTCAGACCCCCTCACCTAGGTTTGTTTATCTACCCTCCCCCACCCTTTATGTTTGAGGCGGGCATCAGTGTTGACTGGTGATCTCGGTTAGGAGTAAAGCCGACGACCAACCCTCCTCCCCAGTCGATTCTTACTACTATGCTAAACCTGAAGTTCCTGGTGAGCCACACCAATGTTTCAGTTATTTCAGAGATCGCTTACTCGGGTCACGCTGCAGAACACAAGGAGCATCCTCATTGCCCATCGAGCTTGCACTGCCTGCGGGATACCGATGGCAGGCCGCCTCATACCCTCCCCGTTATTCTCAGGTGTACTATCCTGGGCAGCCCAAACAAAAAGCTCACGATCCGTGAGATATACGCCGCCATGGAGAATAAATATCCCTGGTATAAGACCGCTGGTAACGCGTGGAAGGTATGAATGAACGCAGGGCGGCAGTCCGCAACGTATTGATATTATTCGCTTATTCTTTCTTCCCTCTCTCTTCCCAGCAATCTGTCCGTCACCATCTTTCGTTGAACCTCCTCTTCGAACGGGAGCCTCGGCCTGTTACGGACCCTGGGGTCGGGTCTTATTGGACCGTGAACCTCGACGCTCCTCCCGGCACAAAGCGTCCCCGGAAGCGGGGTCGTAAGGACCCCAACGATGAGTCAGACCCAGCGCCACCACCGAGAAAGCGGGGTCGCCCGAGGAAGTACCCAGAACAGGAGCCGATGGTGTTTGACCAACCCCCGATGGCAATGATGCTGGTCCCAGCCACTGATGGCTACCCTCCCGGTTGCCAACTCCCGACGTGGTCCGCTCGTGAGGGCAGCAGCACAAAGACATCAGCTGGCGAGTCGAGCATTTGCGGTGGCGACGATGAGGTGTATAGCGATGTCCCGATCGAGGATCATCGATTGTCGGATGGTTATTACGACGACGACAGCGAGGAGGAAGACCCCAGGGACGGGCAGCTACCCTACCTCCTTCGGCCCGTGTCCAGGTCGAGTAACCCCGGGCGTGATTCTCGAGCGTCACGGAACCAACATGTATCATCTCATAATTCCCCACCTCGGCCGGTGCCACAGGCGCAGCAGTCATCGCCTCGTCATCACCATATCCGTCGACCTTCCTTATCGTCAAATGGGGCGAGTGGATGTGTTGATTACGACACTCAGGATCATTCCGACCACCGGTCTGTAATCGCGTGGCTGCAGAGAGAAGTTCAGTCCCTCAGACAACAGTCTGCAGACGCTGTTTCGGTGTCTGTTAAGATGTCGGATCAGCTGGCTGAGGCCCACGCCGAAGCGTCGAGGGTCAGGGCCGCGCTCTGGAGTTTGGAAAACAAGTATGAAGAATCAGAGAGGAGACGTAAAGAGGCCGAACGCGTCGCTGATCAACAACAACGACTGCGACAAATCGCGGAGGCCTCATTACAGGACCGACGGCGACGTTGATGAAGAACACTTTCTTGTACGATACCGTAGTTTTTTTTCGACTAATCCCCTGCACTTTGTATCATCCTTAGACATCGTTTTCTGTATTTTGTGAGCATCTAGTTTGGGAACCATATTACTCAATTTGGAAATCCCGATCTGTACTTCGATTTTTTTGTGTGCGAGAAATTAATTTTGATTTTGATTCCATGTCTGTTCGTCTCAAGACATTGTGGGTAATCGTCCTCGACCAGCGGCGCGATGCTTTGCTGACCGGCGCACGCTCCAGTTATGACAGGCAAAGGGTCATTGGACCTTTACACACCGGTGGCCCGGTTGGCCTCACACCAGATGGCACAAGAGTGATCACTTGTGTTGGAGAACAAGTCGTCCTAACCGACATCCAATCCGGCAGGGAACTCTGTCGCCTCGTTGGTGTACGTCCTATCCTCTGCCACACCCCAACCACGTATTCGCCACGAGCGTGCTGACCGATTGTATTGGCAATTTTTTCCATGTGAGAAGGACCTAGAACCGATCAGTTCCCTTGCTGTATCTCCATGCTCTAACTACCTCCACGTCTTTTCGGGATCACTCGCCCTTCGAATCTTCACACTCCCTGCATCGCAGCCGCTCCAGACCAGGTCCGATCCCAAGAACGTTGTCCACCCTGACCGCGTTATCTCGAAAGCGCACGAGGCCCCGGTCCACGTGTGTAAGGTTGATCCTACGTCCACATATCTCGCGTCTGGGTCCGCAGACGGGGTGGTCAAGGTCTGGGACATCCACAAGGGCTACATCACACATGTGTTCAAGGGACACGGGGGTGTGGTTAGCGCGCTAGTGTTCAACTACCCCCAGGATCCCTCGTCAATCACGACAGGAGACACCAAGATGCAGCTCATCACTGGGTCTGTTGATACCAAAATACGGATATTTGACTTGGGTGCCGCTGTCGCGAGGACAAGCGGTCGTCCGAAACCGGAAGCTGTCCTCGAGGGCCATGTCTCAGTTCCCAGGGGGCTGGACGTCTCCCGGGACGGAAAGTGGTTACTTACCGCCGGTCGCGACTCGGTAGCGCTTCTCTGGGACATATCTCCGTTACGGGCCTCTAAACATACCGGAAAGGGGAGAGAGAAGCCTTCAGAGCCTAGACTTGTGAAGACGATCCCGGTGCTCGATCATGTGGAGGCGGCAGGGTTACTTCTCCCTGAGGAACGAGTTGCGGGGTCTTCAAATAACGCTACGGCTTCAGGGTTCCGCTTCTTTGTTGCAGGGGAGAGGGGTGTTATTACTATTTGGGACACCGACAAGGCCACCCCTCTTTTGGTCCTTGGAAAGGAAAGGCCAAACGATAAGGACGAATCAAGACAGATCCTCGATGCAGTGTAAGCTTCTTCCCCCGCCCCCCGCTATCTTTGGGGATTGATTGTTTATTCGCCAAAATTTCCCAGCTACCTCCCAACCAACTCCACCATCGTCTCCATGCACGCCGATCAGAACATTCTCTTTCACTCCTTGTCTGATGCTTCACTTCAACGCCAGTTCATCGGATTTAACGACGAAATAGTCGATGCCGCCTTCCTCACCACATCTCCAATTTCACCGCCCCTGAACCCAAAAAACGGGGGCCTCGACCGTGCACGCGGACCCGACGATCGGCTGGCTGTCGCGACGAATTCGTCTTTGATCCGCATTTACGACACATCCGGCCTGGACGCGCGTCTGCTGGAGGGTCACAACGAAATCGTACTCTGTCTCGATCGCAGCAACGACGGCACCGTCCTGATTAGCGGCAGCAAGGATTCCACAGCACGTGTTTGGGCTCCGATTTCGGTTCCCCTGTCGCTTCAGACGCTTGCCGGATCAAGGGCGGCGAACCAAATCGGTGATCACAATGACTCGCTTCCATTAGCGGCGAATTTGGCCACAGGTTCAAACGATTGGCAGTGTGTCGCTATTTGCGACGGACACGCGGAGAGCGTTGGAGCGGTCGTAATGGCGCGTCAACCTCAAAACACCCTCGGGGAAAACGCAGCTGTCCCCGGCGACGTTGACGATCATGAGAACGCGTGGGGAAGGCGTCTAAAGTTCGCATTCACCGGAAGCCAGGATCGGACTATCAAGATGTGGGACCTTTCCGGTGTTTCTGCTGTCGTCAAGGCTTCGCCTTCTCACCGATGTTCGTCAAACTTTGATTTTGACCCCGAATCCCGAGAAAACGGAGAGACACGGGGTTTGGCAGTGCCGGTCCGGTGCAAGAGCCTGTTCACCCTCAAGGCCCACGAGAAGGACATCAACTCGCTGGATGTCTCCCTGAACGATCGTTTCCTAGCGTCCGGATCTCAGGACAAAACTACCAAGGTTTACGAGATCGAGTATTCAGAGAGTCCGGCTCGGGGAAGCTTCAAATTGATTGGAACGTGCAAGGGACACAAGCGAGGGGTATGGTGCGTCAAATTCGGGAGACACGAGAAAGTGCTTGCGACGGCGAGCGGGGATAAGACGGTGAAGCTTTGGAGCTTGGGTGATTTTAGCTGCATAAAGACCTTCGAGGGCCACGCCAATTCTGTCCTGAGAGTGGATTTCTTGAGTGAAGGACAGCAATTGGTGAGCTGTGGGTCTGATGGGCTGGTGAAGATATGGAACGTTAGAACGGAAGAGTGCGTCGCGACGATGGATAATCACGAGGACAAGGTAAGCACGTTCTGGTTAACTCGCTTCCCCATCTTGATTGCATTCCACAGGTTTGGGCTCTGGCCGTCAGTAGGGATGAGAAAACGATAGTCTCGGGGGCCGCAGACTCCGTCATTAATTTCTGGGAAGATTCCACAGAGAAGAAAGAGTTGGAGAAGGAGAATCAGCGGGCTGAGTTGGTCTCAAAGTTGGTGCCTTCCGCTTGACCTTTTGCAGGCTGTTGGTGACCAAGTCCATTCATCAGAGAACAGGATTTCCTGAACTATGTCTCATTACGCGACTATCGTAATGCGATCCTATTGGCGTTGGGGATGCAGCAACCCGGTCGCCTCCTTTCGCTGTTCAAGTCCGTTCGCAACGGCCCCGACGTAGATGGACTTCGCCAATCGAGATCGTTCACCGGGAGCCCAGCAGTGGACGAGGTGATCAGGACCATGTCATCTGAAGACTTGATTGCATTGATCAAGTTCGTCCGAGACTGGAACTCAAATGCGAAAACGAGCGAGATCGCACAGGAGATTCTGTATGCGATCGTGAAACTCAGGTCCGCGAAGGAGATCACGGAGTTGTTCAGGCCCCAAGCCACTTTTGCTGGGGCGGAGCAACCGGCTGAGGGGACTGGGGGATTGAAAGAGATCGTGGACGGTTTGATACCCTACACGGAACGGCATCTCGCGAGGATGGAGAGGCTGATTCAGGAAAGTTACGTAGTCGATTTCCTACTCGAAGAGATGGACCAGGGTATGTTGGGCGGTAGCGCTGATGCCATGGAAGTCGACGTTTGATGCGGGGTACATGGTCGTAGCTCGCTTCGGTTATGTCTCAAGTGGTTGTTGCTGGATGCCCATTGCGATTGATCCAGACCTCGCACACGTTGCTGTCCGAATTTGATGTTATATAGCCATCCTCGAGAAATTACACGGCGGGATTCCGTATACGGGTTCGGCGGTGCTTGTGTATTACACGCTGAACATCCGAAACCCCAAATCCTCGGCGGCGGTTTATATATCTAAATTCAGTCTTCGGGGGTGACGACGTTAGAATCACATAGAACGGTGAATGAATGCGATGAGCAACGGTATTTGGCCATAAATGCTCCGAAGCTGCCCAACTGCGGAGTGCCTTGCCTAGTCCTAAACCCGTTAAACTCTAGGGACACGCGTAAACCCCCGTTCTCCAGTCCCGCCAATCGGCGGAGTTGTGTGTCGATTGGGTCCCATTCTTTGCTGAACTCGTCGAGGCCGTCTATAAACGAGTTCCTTGGCGGGTAAAAACCCAAGGTAATTTTCTCCAGATGGGGGATGGATTTGAGGGAGGCGAGGAGATGGATGAAGTATGTATGACATTGGTGTATTTCCCTCAGCTCGAGCCTGAGGGTACGCAGCCGCGTGCAAGGAGAGAGGTCGGCCGCCCGTTTGATCTCCATTTCTGGGTTTGGTATATCAGGTCCTAGGTTGGTATTAAGGCCTCAGATAAGTATAGGATGAGACGAGGGGGACTCACCGCAGATAGTCAAATGCTCTAAGGTTGGGGCGCAGGTTATGAAGAGGTCGTTCAACTTGGAGATGCTCTGCTCAACTGGGGCCCGCCATGAGTTCAAGAGATGGAAGGTGATGTATAGGTGTCTGAAGCGGAGCGGGAGGAATCGGAGATATGAAGTGTAGTCGCCGGAAAGGATTAGTCGACCACGTCCTTGAAAACTGGGGGAGGGTGTGGGGAGGTCGTATGGTTCGTCGTCCGATACGCTGACCATTTCCATGTACAGGTTGTCGAGGTGGGGGAATAGATAGATAAATTTAGTCATGAGTCCTGGAGAGCACCGACTGGCCTCGATCCGGAGAGATTGCACGCTCTGTGCGGAGGTTGAGAAATTTGACAGCGTGGAAAACTGGTGAGGGTCGCAGAGCGAAAGGTTGCGAAGGTGTATTTCCTCGAGCTTCGTGAAGGAGGCAAACGTTTCCGAAGCCAGGGCACGAATGTGTGGTTTGTCCTCGGTTGATGGATCGAAAAATTCTTTGTCGAAGAAGATAATCAAGGTCCGGATGGAGGATGGGATTATAGGATGCGTGGGTGTGATTATCCTGGACCATCGTAGGAAGTGACGGTGGTGGAAGAACACCACCGTGCGGAAGAGCTGGCGTTGGGACTCGGCGACGAAGGCGCGGGAGATCAGCGAGAACTTGCGGAGCTCATGCTTGTCGAGGTGGGAGGCGATCGCACAGATCGTTTCTTGTGGGAGCTCGCCCATCCCGAAAACGCGGTCGGGAGGGTTCGAGCTGAGGGACGTGCGATGGACTTTGTTCCCTCACCACACGGGTTTCCGGTGGGCACCTGCGCCAAGTGGTGCTGGAATTTGCCGAATAATCGATAGCACGGATCTTTGCGCAAGTCCGTAAAATTCTACGCCTGCCCATTGGATGGACATATTTTCCCAAGCCTCGCCCCCTCGACAGCGTTGAACAACAGTAAAATATCTCCGACTTTGAGATCTGTGATCAAGGTCTCACCCTCTACAATTTTACCCTCCTCCACTAACACCCGACGGGCAACTCCAGGGAGACACCCGACTTGGAGGGGTGGGGTCACCCATCGACCTTCTCGCCAGAAGGCGATATTACGGTTGGAGGTCTCCATCACTTGGCCATCCGGGCGGTACAGTACGACATCTTTGGGCGTTCCGGGTTCGACGCCAGCTGCCGGTATGCCCACTCGGACTCGAGCGAGATCATACGCTTCGCGTCGAGTAGTTTTCGTACTTGTGAAGATGGAAGGGGACGTTGGAGCCGTGTCAAGGTGCATGGCGACGAGGGGTTCCGATGTCACCAAGGCGGAATTCGGGTTTAACGTGGAGGCGGCGAAAAGGTCTTCCGGGTTGGTCAACTTCTGGATGGGCGTGGATTCGACCGAGATTGTCCCCAGGTACGAGAGGACGATGCGCATCTGCAAGGTGGTGAGTTTTGGAATAAAACTGCGTATATTTTCCCTTGGTACCTTGTAGGGTTTACCAAGATCTTTATCCTGTAGGGACGCATCACATCGGCTCTCGAGCCAGGCGGACGTGAGCCCCGTGGGTATGGACCAAGAATGGACGTTGGCAGCCGTCATCAACCTGTCTACTGTCCATGGGAGGAGGAAGTAAGGTGATTGCTTCCCAGCGTTACGAGATGTGTTCCATTCGGCGGAAATCAACGCCTCTTTATCGTATCGAAGGGCGGAGATGAGTTGATAGTTGGGATTGTCCCCTGACATCATGATGGGGGTCAACGACGTTGATCGTCGGAGGTGCGCCGAGAGAGAGCTGTGGTAGTAGGCTGCACCGGTGTAGCCGGTCACCTAGGATCTGGATTCACAGGTCCCTGGGACGTTGCGCCTTGTATCTCTAGTGCAGACGAAAGGTTCCAGGGAATGCTCCAGGGAAGCTAGCATTTGTCAGACACAGAGGTTCAGGGAGAGGCGTGACAATCGTGGGAACGGGTGGATCTCCCTCGGTGACCACAGACCTACTTTCACCCGTTGGTGTGGAATCTGACATGTCTGGCTGCGGTTGTGCTCGGTCATCGGCAGCTGCGCGTCTGTCTAGGTGGCGCAGGCCTGGGGTCGAGTCTTCCCTCAGAAAATGAGAGGGGTCAAAGAATCGAGCAGCTCGTTGTTTCCTCATCCTTATGCAGTGGCTTCAGGCACCAATACTGTACTGGTGTACTGAGGTGAGCGGGGATAGGGGATGATCGAGGTGAGCGGGGACGTGGCGCAGCACGTGACTGGGGTGTGACTAGGGCTGCGGAGGCTTGCGCACTCCCTGGCACTTACTTAGCACCCTCATCTCCTCCTCTTCCTCTCCTTACTTCTACAGCCATGTTCACCGTCAAGGCTTCGTACAAGCATGAGACCCGTAAATTCTCTTTCGACTCTGACTCTTTCCCAACATACACCCAGCTGCACGAGCAGGTACGTTCTCGTTCCGGACGGTCCCTATTCACGATGGCTTATCTCCCTTGTTCCAGCTCACTCGGGTCTTCCCCATAACTCATTCTTTAGTTCTTTCTCGTTTATTCTTCTCTCCACATTCCACAACCCCCGGTACCATCCTCATCGCCATTCGAGTCACCAACCCAGACGAGTTCGAGCGTTGCACCGCTGTCTATCGCAACAAGGCCTGGCCCGGTGCTTCGCTGCGTTTCGTCGTCCTCGAAGACAACATCCGTACTCCTACCCTAGGCTACTGCTTCGCAGCTAAACGAAAGAGCGACAATGACGAGACTGGGGAGGAACCCTCACAGAAACGCCAGACCAGTTCCTTCTCTCCTATGTACCCTTTCTACCTGCCTACGCCTCCGCCACACCCAATGTCGACCCCTCACCGGACCCCTATTCCTTCCCCGTGGGCCACATTATCTCAGCGCTCACTACCAACTCCGCCACAATTCTCAATCCCAATCCCACCCCCTCCTATTATCTTCCCCCAGGTTCCCATGGATGTTGATCCGAACCAGTCCGCCCAGGCCACCCAACGGCCGCCATCGACCCACTGTTGCGATGTTGCCAAGGCGAAGGCTGATATTCAACGCTCCGCGGTCGACTTCATGAACAACTTCGAGGTTACCATGGTCAAGGCCTTTGGTCCTGGTTACAAACACCAAGGCACCACGTCGACTTCTTCAGGCCCCCCGACGCCCAGAGTTGTTATTGATCACGAGATGGATTCCGCAGGGCCTGTAGAATTGCCAGTTCACACAGGAGTTGTTTGCGACGTCTGCGAATCGACTATCCGCGGCATTAGACACAAGTGCCTGGACTGCCCTGGTACGAGACACTTCGACACTCCCTCGTTTCCTAATGCTTACATCTCTGCAGACTACGACATGTGCACTCCTTGCATCAAGAACAGGAGAGTTCGTCATGCGACTTCCCATGAATTCTTCGAAATCGAGGAGCCCGGTCGCGTCATCGTTCACACCGTTTTCACCGGTGAAGGCGAGAGGGAGACGAGTCAGCCATCTGCTCCTTCTCGACCCCCAGTTCCAGAGCCCGAACCGCAGCCAGTCTTACACAACGCCATCTGTGATATGTGCGACTCCCAGATTTATGGGGATAGATACGTACGTGGACCTCCAAACGGACGCATCCTCTTGTTCACGTTGTTCTAGAAATGTCTGGACTGTCCTGACTACGATACGTGCAGGCGGTGCTTTGCGTAAGTAACTGCCTTGGCCATTGCCTTCATAGTGCTCATCTGTGTCAAAGAATTACGCCCGAGCAGCACCCACACAACTTTGTCAAGATCACCGACCCTGAGGCCCTTATTATCAAGCAACATCGCCGTGAGCAACACCCCGCTCGTTGTGACGGCTGCCAGAAGAAGATAGTCGGGACCCGTTATAAGGTACTCCAACTCCACCCGTTCCAGCGATCCGTGTAACCTTTTGTTTTAGTGCATGATCTGCCCCGATTACGATCTGTGCGACAAATGTGAAGCTCACCCAATCCCGTTCCACCCACCTGCGCACCACATGTTGAAGATGAGGACTTCCGCTATCCCCCTCCCTCACCGCCATGGTCAGTTCAGTGCAGTTCCCGTCCAACCCGTTCCTCCACCATCTCCAGCTCAGCCAAAGGTGGCTACACCGCTTAACACCCCTTCGCCCGCCACCCCGCCACCACCGCCAACGGTCGTCCATACCCCCGCTGGCCCTCTCATCCCAGACTTGAGTGTGCTGGTCGAAGAACCTGCGTCCTTCCCAACTCCAACTATGAAGCCCGTCGACGCCCCTCCCATAGACGTTCCCGGGTTGAACTTCCTGGAGAAGGAATCTGTTATTCCTGGGACCTTCGTGCAAGACGAGGAGCCATTTTTCAGAAGCTTGGACCTCGAGCGTGAGCTTGGGGATTTGAATTTCGAGCGAGACTTCGGACAGTGGTTCAACCCTGAGTCGTACGCAAAGTCCGACACCGCGGTCGCCCCACAACCCACCCCTGCGGAACCCAGGGTCACTGGGAATGTTGAGCCAGTTCCAGAGCCTCAGGCTGCGCTCCTTTCTCCCGTCATGTCCGAGAAGGCCGTTCAGCCCGTATCCTCCCCCGTCCCAGAGGCTCCCCTTCGGGCCACGTTCATCTCCGACAACAACATTTCCGATGGGCACCTGCTTCCACCCGGCGCCGAATTTGTCAAGTCTTGGAAGATGCTCAACGACGGTGTTCGCGACTGGCCCGAGAAGACCCAGCTGATGTTCGTGGCCGGTGACAAGTTGGTCAGCGAGGAGAACACTGTGGTCAAGGTTGGAAAAGTTGATGCCGGTGAGGAAATCGATATTTGGACCGGAGACATGAAGGTGTGTGTTCTGTTCGTTGGTGGGAGAGCTGAGTTGTTCACCCTCTATAGGCTCCTGAGGTCCCCGGAAAATACGTCAGCTACTGGAGGCTGAATGATGGCAATGGCAATCACTTCGGGCACTCGCTATGGGCCGAGTAAGTCTCTTTCTTCGCCTTTCTCGCATCTCCACCTAAACCATCCCCAGTATCACCGTGGGCGAGCCTAACAACTCTTCCGATGAGGAGGGAACGATCTCTTCCTCCTCTTTGATCATCATGCCTCAAGCTGCTACTGAAAGGGCTTCCGTCCCTTCAGTCGGTCCCATTACCCTCGTCGCCACTGCGACTCGCGCTACTACCACCGCAACCACCGACACTCTTTCCGACGTCGGAAGTGAGGATTCGGACTTGTCCATCGTCGACGTCCCCTCCAGCCCATCCTTGAGCTCGGCCCATTCCGATGCCTTCGAGGATCCACAAGAGGAGCCTACCCCAGTCCCTCGTGCTCCTTCTCAGGCCAGCAATGGGGGCGCGACTACTAACAACGACTTTGTGGTCCTGTACGAGACCGAGACCGATGATGATTGAACAGCGTAGCGCGGCCAAGACGTTTTTGGCGGTGATGGGGTTTCTTCAAGTTCTTTGGGCCCGTCTTTGACTATTTATATTATGCATTGCCTTGCACAGCAGCGGAACCGCTTCATCAGCATTGGCTTCTACCTCCAATCTCGTATTCTCGTGTCATCACCTCATCCCTCCTTCTTGGCCTGATTACCGTTACATTGTACAATAGTTTTGAGTGACCCTTGTCCCCTTGACCCTCGCGATTTCTGCGAGTATAGTGCTGAATACATTGAGACCGATTTTCCATCG
>Ga0307509_10004320_pt1 | contig 20648 bp, 27 predicted proteins | sample 10_EM_MG_FD_202245 | JGI IMG/M metagenome (GOLD analysis project Ga0307509, IMG submission 202245) | Populus trichocarpa ectomycorrhiza microbial communities from riparian zone in the Pacific Northwest, United States - 10_EM | ecosystem: Host-associated > Plants > Roots > Unclassified | place... | reverse complement strand
CAGCCGCAAGATTGTCGGCTGGGCGATGGCGGATCATTTGCGGGCCGACCTGCCGCTGACCGCCTTGCGGATGGCCATCTCGATCCAGCGGCCTGGTGCCGGCCTGATCCACCATTCCGATCGTGGCGTTCAATATGCCTCGACGGAGTATCGCAAGCTGCTGCAGTCCGCCGGCCTCAGGGCGTCAATGAGCCGCAAGGGCGATTGCTATGACAATGCTCCCATGGAGAGCTTCTTCCACACGCTCAAAACCGAGCTTGTCTATCACACACACTATGCAACACGGGCAGACGCCACACGTGATATCTTCGCCTATATCGAAGGCTTCTACAATCGAACGCGTCGTCACTCGGCCATCGGTTACATCAGCCCGATCGAGATGGAGCTAAAAGCAGCTTAACGCTGTCCATTTTTTCGGGGGAAGATCACGTTGTGCTGGCGCCAACCGACGGCGGCAGAAACATTGACGGGGCCGTGGGGAACGTGGCGTCTATCCCTCACCTTCCGCTAATAGCGGTTACGTCGGCTGAACCCTTCGACGGTATCAGCAGCCCGATTTGGTGCCCGTCACTCGAATGGTGACGGGCCGTGCTCGCGACGCGAGCGCTCGGCTTGGCGCATGGCCCGCATTTAACCGGCCACCCCGATGTCTTGTGACTGTCGGCCGGCACCGAGAAACCGTAGCTAAGGCTCCTGTCGCCTTGGGGATTGAAGATTCGCGGGGCACCTATTGGGTGTCTTTGCGATCCTCGATCTGGATCATTGGCTTGAGCATGGCGATGTAGAACGGGATCAGCGCAACGACAATCGCGGCCACCTCGGCGCTCATGTACCGCGTAAGCAACGGCTTCAGGTCAATGACCTGCAACTGTTGCAGCAGGACTGGAAGAGCGAAGGAGAATGTCGCGATAAGCGCGTGCCACCGGATCTTCACGCGAGCAAGAATTGCTGTCATTTCGTGGCTCACACAAAGACCAGGACGAACCTGATAACAGCAGCGGCAATCAGGAGGTTAACGGTCGCGACGGGGTGAGCTTCGATCCACGTGGTCACGGTGGAGTAGACGGACTTCGCCTTCTCAAAGGCTGCTTTCATGGCGCGTTCCTTGCGGTTGAATTGATGCCCGAGGTTTTGCAGCCGGTGGGCTTGTGCCGACTGATTTGTTCTCGGGCGGCCCAGGGCGAGGCAAAACGGGGCCTAAGCAGCTGGGCGACCGGGCTGGGACAGACGGTCGGCAAATGCCCCTGGGGGTATGCCGCTCCCTGTTTCACAAACAGCTCCGGTAATTGATGTCCGGCTATCCAGCCGAGGATTTCTTGCGACGACGCCGGCGCTTGCGTTCCTGCCGTAGCTCCGTCAGCTTTGTGCTTCTCGACACCTTCTTGATTTTCTTCTTCATCGAGACCTCAGGCGACATGCTCTTGCGGCACTCTCCAGTTCGGAGGAATGGTTGAGACCGTCTCACAGATGTTTGGGACGAGCTGGCTAAGCATCCAATCGGCATGAACTTGGTCGACACCTTCGGCCGGGCGAATGAGCTTGACGTGCGAATAGACCTGCTTGATCGGATCGCCGTATGCGATTGGATCCCACTCATCGGGGTTCAATCTGAGCCAGACGATCATCGCCGTGGCCTGCTTCTTGGAGGAAGCGACCATTGCATTGCGCATGGAATCAGACCTTCCGAGCCATAGCCCGGTCGATCCAGGTGTAGATTTCTTGGTTGTCGCGAGGCGCCATCAAAAACCAGCTCTCCATGAGAGCCCTCCTATTTGCTGCTTGACGGAAGGAGCGGCTCCTCGAATAGCCCTTTCTCCATTGCTACGATCCTGACAGCCACCTGAAGCTCTCCAGAACGACGGGTCTTGATGGCGTCGATCGGCGTGATGTTGCCGAGGTGCTGGTTGCTTCGCTGCATCCACATCTGTGCCTCGATCGTGCCGATGAGCCGGTCGAGGTGCTTGATGACGTTGAATGCCTGCAGAGCCAGCGGCGATGTCGAGATCGGATCAGGGCCGTCCGTCGCCATCAGGCCCCCCTTGGCGACCACCGCCATCAGAAGGTCTCCGCGCAAAGAGCCATCAACGCGATCATGATCGCCGTCGAGATGAACACCCTGGCAACTTCAATGCTTTCGATCGTCACGACACTGGCGCCCCTGCAACACTGCTTCGATGGCCTTTTTCATTGCCGTGCGCCGCAGGAACGCGTTGACTTGGTCGTCGGGGATATCAACGATGCTGTAGGTCGCAGGGCCCGGCCCGTTGAAGTCAACGATCGGACCGCTGCGCACGAGACGCGTGGTTTTCGGCATGCTGGTGCCGATACGATTCCAGCACTCGATCTCATCCAACCAGATCTGGTTTGCCAGATCAGCCAGCTCGTCGATCTGCTTGTCGCTACTCATCTCAACCTCCGCACAAGGTCTTCGAAATGGTGACCCGGGCTGCCGTGCAGGCCACGGGCTCTTGGAAACTCTTTGTTGGCTGAAGTCACGAACCAGCAGATCGACCGCTCGCTACTCCCAACTGGCCAGGATAAACACCCCACCTCCGATTGGGACTTTGCCTAGCGGCGCCGGCGCCTCGACCTTCGCTATTCCGTAGCCGTCGCACACACGATGTGCCGGCACGTACATGATCAGGATCAGAAGCACGAAAGCAGCAACGCTGACCGTGCAGACAACCAGATCGAAGATCGAAAGGAGCGCTTTGATGAGGCAAGTGATGGAGCCGGTCTCTGGGCTCATGTGATCTCCGGATAAAACGGGGCGTTCGCATTCAAGCAAACCATGAACCACAGCAAAACCGACCCAAAGAAGGTACGGAGACCTTCGGGGGCCGGCTCGGGTGGCTCCTGACGTTTGCATTAGTGCTAATTTATTCGATCTCTTACAGCACTATCGGGGTTTTGTCAAGGGGGGCTCAGAATGTAAATCCGGCGCAAATGGAACCGGAACTGCCATCCCGAGCAGTCTCCAACCCGCAGCGAGCAGAGCCGGTCCCGGCTGTTTCCGATCAAGTGATGCTACGAATGTGGTCTGGTTCAAATATGATGGTTCAAGTGACGGTTATAGTAATGGTTCAAGGTGTCATCCTGGTTGACAACCCTTGTCATCCTCGTTGACGACCCTTGTCGTCCAGGACGACAACCCCTTGTCATCCTGGTTGACAACATCGTCGCTTGCCACGACTTTTCCGAGCATTCGCGCTGGAGTGAGTTTTCCGTTCTGCGGGCAACGAACCCGATTGCGGGTCGCACGCGGTTGTCGGCTCGAGCAACCAACTTTCGGGAGCCGGATTTTGCAATGCCGTTAGTCCACGGTCAAAACATCAGTGCCGAGGAAATCGAGCACGAAATATCCCGTTGGGATGCAGTCCTGTTTGCGCGATTGGGCAATGCGATCGCATGGGCCTCCACTTGGCAAAGCATTCCAACGCTTCCTGCCTTCACCGAACGCGTCAACGTTGCTGACAATGGAATTGACGCTCAATGGTTCGGTCCAATGCAACTTGATGCTGCAGCGCGGCCTTCTCTTTTGCGCTCGGGAAATAATGTCTTCCAATATAAGAAACGCGAGGTTACAGAGCAGACCCGAAGCCGCATTGTATCTTCGCTTGCAGCGGAATTGCGTGGCGCGGCCACAGACATCGAGCGGCAACGAGACCAGCCGCTAAGCTCGTACGTCTTTTTCACTAACGCAGACCTAACGGTTGAACAGCACGACGCGCTTCGCGCAGCAATTCTCGACGGCGTTTCTGACAACCATGTTAGCGTCAGCATTGTCGGCGCTGCGGAGCTCGCCGCGATGCTCAACCAATTTGCGCATCTGCGATCCGCATTCTTTGCAACGGGCGCGTTCCGAACGTGGGGCGAAAGCTGGTATGCGCATGAGCGCGTGCTAATATTTCCTCATGCCCCACTCATTGGGCGTGACGAGTTGATGGCATCCCTTCGGGGTTGGATTGAGGATCCTGAAGTGCGCGTGATCGCGCTGTCCGGCACCCACATGATGGGCAAATCCCGCGTGGTCCTTGAAGCAACGCGCACGCGCGACACGGATGTCGTCGAAGCGCTCGACCGAGCTTCCTTAAACGTTGATCAACTTCGGCGACTGGAGGTTCCTGGCCGAGAGATTATTGTCATCGTGAATGACCCGGATGCCGAACAAGCGCAGGCGCTCGCTGACGCCGCGCTGGCCCGAGATGGCCTCAAGCTAATTTTTTGCCTTCCCACAGCGGAAGCAACTCCTGCGCCGAGTTTCGGACTCGACACTCGCATTCGGGCCACATCGCTTCGGGGTCTTTCCGAGGAGCATGGCCGACAGCTCCTTCGAGCGATCCGGACCGACCTGGATTTCGCACTCGAAAGCTGGGTACTGGACAATGCCGATGGAGTGCCCGGCGTAATCTTGGCAGCTGCGCATCTTGGTCCTGAACTTCAGCGCGGCGCAGGAAATTTTATTGAGCAGATCGCCACGGGATTCGAGCGACAGGTTATGGCGCGCGTTGCAGAGTCGCCGCGGCGAGCTCTAGGCATTCTTTCCCTCATGTCGCACGTGGGTATCGAGCGAGATGCGGCTCGAGAAATCGACATCCTTTGCAGCACATTCGCCGCAGACCCAAATGCCGTGCTCAACGCAATTGAGCCGCTGATGGCCGCCGGGTTTGTGCGTCGGGACGGCTCCTACGTGGAGGTCATTCCTCCTCCTCTGGCGAACCGCTTGGCGGCGCGCACTTTGCGCGGACGGACCCAAGCGGTTCGTCAATGCTTTTCGGAATTTTCCGATTCAGGCCGCGCGCGATTTCTTCGTCGTCTTCTGTTGCTTAGCGGCAACGAAGCACAGCAGTTTTGGGAGGATTCGCTCGGCGATCAGGGGCCGTTTGCGACACTTGACGGTCTTATTGAGAATTCCCGACTTTTTCGTTTCGCTGCGGCCGCCAACGGCCAACGCGCAGCACCAGTGCTCCTTCGCCTCCTACAAGGACATGGTCTCGAAGATCGACGCAGAGTCGCAGACGATGCTCGCCGCGATCTCGTGTATGCCATTGAAGAAATGCTGTTCCGCGAGCCGACAAGCGAGGCGGCCCTTCGGTCGATAGTCCTACTGGCCGAAGCCGAGAACGAGACCTGGGGAAACAACGCGACCGGCGTGGCGAAGGAAGCATTCTTCCCCGTTCATTCGCAAATGCCCCTTCCGCTCTCCCGGCGGCTCAGCCTGCTCCGTGAGATGATGCGACCTACCCAAAGCAATACCATTTCAATGCTCGCGGTTGCTTCCGCCGCTGACGCGCTTGAACCTCACACTGCGATGCGCGTCCGCACAACATCTGCCGCTACACCTCTTGGCCTGATGCCACAAATGACTTGGGGTGACGTCTTTCGTTACCAGGAGGGGTGCATTGATCTCCTTATGAATGCGGCATTGGGGGATGAACGGCCGGCGATCCGACACGCTTCGGCTTCTCGCCTTCCACGGGCTTTGATGCATCTTGTGATGCGCGCTCAGACTGAGCACACCCTTCCACATTTGCGAACCATTGTTGACGAAGTGATCGCAGGCGATGATGATTTCAGCGTATCAGGTTTGGCAGACGCGATAATGTGGGGCCGGCGAGCGATCCGTGGCGGCGACGTCCAAGCCCCCGAACACGAGCCGACACGCGAGACAATTCGCACGCTTGACGAGATGATTGAAAGGCTTGAGAACGCCGCTTTCCCCGTCCGCCTCAAGCTTTGGACCGGGGGGTGGTTGTTTGATCCTGACAATACGCCTGCGCCACGCGCCGCTGCGGATGCGGCTATGGCCGCACTCGCGCAGGAAGCTTGCCGCGCGCCACAGCTGCTAACTGACGAACTCATAGAGTGGCTCTCTTCAACCGCTCAGCAAGGGGGCGGCTTTTGGTTCCAAATTGGTCTTGCGGACACGAATGGAATTTTTCAACAACGAGCACGTCAACTTTCATCGAGCGACACGAGTGTTCGTGATTTTATTTCATACTTGCTTGGTTGGGCATCGCGCGACGCGGACGCGGCGCGGCAGTTTTTCAACGACGTGGTTGACGCGGATGTTGCCACGCCGCGCGCCGTCCTTGCAGGGGCGTTGGAAATTGATCTGCCGGAGCGAGGCACGGATCGCATCGTCCATCTGCTGAGATCCAATAGAATTGATGGGGAGCAGATGGCCGGTGGACCGCTGCTCGGCGCGGCGTGGTTGCGGCAAGTCTCCGAAGCCGGCCTTGAGCAAGTTTTCCGCATAGTTGCGGGTCCGGATTTTGCCGGAGGATCGGAGATTTCACACCTCATGTTCCACCGCGTGCATGACCGGCCGCTTGCATCGGGACCTTTGGCGGATTTCTGCTGGGAGTACCTCGAAGCCCATCAGCCGAGCAATGCCCACCTCGCCGATTTTTACAGCGACCATCTTGCTGCGCGATTGGCACGACTCGATCCCGACCGCGCATTTGCGCTGCTTCGAACGGTGATTCTGGACGAGCGGGAAGGCTCTCGCTGGAATCCACTTGCATCCGGGCCCCAGCTTTCCTTCTGGCGAGAATTGTCGAACCTCGATCGTGCGCGCGCCTTGGCAACGGTCCTCGATGCCAGTCGAACACCAGGGCTCGCGCAGTATACGATCATGTGGCATTTGCCCAACCTTATGGACCTACAAGCTGATCACACCCTGCTTAGTCAGTACGCGGCCCGAGGCGAACAGGAAGCGTTGACCATAGTTCAAGCTATCACGGGCGGTCGCGCGGGCTTTTGGCCGCTAGCGTTTCAGCTCGTTAATTTGTATCCGGAGAACCAACGAGTGCGCCATGACCTAGAGCTGCGTGTCGAGCAGATGGGACAGGTCGTGAGCGGACCTTATTCTGAACACTATGAGCGCTGCCACGAGGACGTGGATCAGGCGCTGCGTCTCCCAGAAGTGGGCGAGCCGGCCCGAGGCTGGCTGGTCGATTTTTCCGACCGCTTGAGGCGCGCTGCCGACGAGCAGCGAAGGCGCGAAGCCGATGACAGGATTAATCGTGGATAAGTTCAGCGAATGACGCCTAGGAAATTACCAGGCCTAAAGCCCAGAGATCAGATCAATGTTCCGGATGAAAGGCAGAGAGCCTTTGTGCATCCTGAAACATTGGAGCCGATCACATTCGAGCACCACTACAAAGAAGTGGAAGCGGTCACGATTTCCGCCACGGCCCCAGTAGAGGTGATTGATGCCTTTGATCGTGCGCGTAACGCCTTTCTATATTCGTGGTTTGTTTATGAGTTAGGCTCGCTGGCGGAAATGCAGGGCTATTCGACCTTAGAAATGGCTTTGCGAATACGTATGAAGATTCGGCCGGGCAAGAAAGTCTCGGGTCTTAGTTACTTACTGAATGACGCGATTGCGCAGGGGATTGTCACCGATTCGCAATCTCATTTTGAAGGTGGCATCGCGTATTTCATTTCGAAAATGCGAAATACTTGGGGCCACGGTACCGACAACCTTCTAGACCCAAGCGCGACTATCCAGGCCCTCCGGCTTTCTGCAGATCTGATCAACCAACTGTTCCCACCAAGCGGTGTTCGCCGCTAAAGCCAACGATCGTTAGACCTTCGCGCAAGCATATGCATTTTTTATGTTTGCATTAAAGAATGTACCAACCGACGGCGCCTGCATCAGTTGCTCGTGCATAAACTGCGGTACGTTGTAGTACTGATAAATGCTCTGAGTCTTAAATTCGACTTCGAGCGTCTCGCTGCTCGCATCATAGCCGATAGATTCAAGGTTCGATGAGCTAACCGGGACGCGATCCATCTATTTTTCCTTTTCTTTCTTTTTGTTTTCTTCGGACTTCCATCGTGGATTTTGTGCACGCCAAGCGGCAGCAACGCGATCATAGTCGCCTTTAACCCGTGTCTTTGCCCAAGCTTCTGCGACCAGCGGATCTTCGCTGCTAGGTCTTGCGTTGGCGGGTGGCAGAGTAATTCGACAGCGTATCGGAAGCTTGGCTGCTTCGCCTGCTATGATTGCCTCGCCCGTCCGTAAGACTGGCAAGCTATCCATCAGTCCGCTTAGACTGTCCGGCAGTGCAGCTTGGACCTTTGTTCGATCAGCTGAATTCGAAAGACGCAGCGCGATAAAGGTGCCGCACTGGGACAAAATCGTTTCATCTATCTCAGTGGGCCTCTGGCTCACAATCATCGCGCCGATTCCGAATTTTCTTCCTTCCTTCACAATGCGCTGAACCATCGTGCGTGCAAGGTTGCTTGTCTCCTTACCGAGGTAGCGGTGCGCTTCTTCCATCACGATCAGTTCGGGGCGTTGCCGACCGCCCTCGGGCAATTCTCGGCCCCAAAAGATCGCTTCGTAAATGATATTCAAAATGCTCCCAATCAATCGGACCAAAACAGTGCTGGGGACACCCGAGAGGTCCAGGATGGTTATTGGCTTGTCGTGGCCAAGCCATTCATCTAGCAAATCGCCTAGATCCTTTTTGGTTTTGCCTTTTAAATCTGGCTCCCATTCTGCCGGATGCAACATGAAATCGTATTGTTTATCGAGAAGCCGCGATCTCATATGATCGAGCTGTCTTCTGATCGATAAGACATTAAATCCGTTGATGAACGGCGGAGTATTTGTCGTCGTCGGCGGCTTGTATCTGGGGGCCTGCAAAGTTTCGGCGTCCCCTTCAGCAACAATAGCTCTTACCGTGCGGTCCTTGTCATCCCAGGTCTTTACCTCGGGATCTATAAGTTTGAACCAGAGCTGTTTGAGGCTGAACGGTAACGGGCTTTCAGCGGTAAGAGCGTTTTCATCGACTCCATCAAATTTCTCTGATTTTATCAGTCGAAGTTTTGCCGCATGAATTTCGTCTAGAATCGAAATGAACGCCTTGTCCTCGATTCTTCCCATTAAAAAATTCAACAGTTCGTCGGTTTCCGTCGCCCAATACGGAACATACAATTGTCGTTCGCCTTCGGTAGGGTTTACACGAAATACTGTCGCGACGTTTTTGAGGGCCGACGCGTACTCGCCATGAATATCAACGAGCAAAATGCGCGCATTAGGCAGCGGCTTGGTATCCTGCGACAGGCCGGCGATGGAGCGCAGCAGGCTGGTGACGGTGGTTGATTTTCCAGATCCCGTTGATCCCAATACGGCGCTATGGCGCGTTACCAGTTTGTCGAGATCGACGCGAACAGGAATGCTCTCTGCCCCCGATAACCTTCCGATGAGTATTTGACCGGCGTCGCTCGTGCCGTAGATTTTCGCCAAATCATCCTCGGTAACAAGATGGACTTCATCGTTGATTGTTGGATACTGGCTAATTCCTCGCTCAAAACTAACGTCGATTATCTCGCCGACCAATTGAACGGTCATCCATCGATGACCGCGTTCTCCAATATCTTTTACGGCTTCAGGAGTCGCATTTGCGCCCACGTCGCAAACAATGCCGTAAAGGTCGTGATAGCCCTGAGGAATTCTTACAAAACTTCCTACCTGGCCTACGCGGTAACTACGGCCTCCGATTATTGAGATTCCAGAGAAGGCGCCTTCAATTTGCCGAATGCTCACGGTGGAGCCGCTGACAGCACCAATATGGCCGAGCAACGTCGGCATGGTCATGGCGTTGCCCCCGGCGCTGGGGAGGGCGAAGCTGCAGCGGGGGTGATGGCAATTGTAGATGAGTATGCCTGCATTGAGCGAGAGGCCGAGAAAAATCTCGAAAATGGCTCAATGGCCCCAAGCAGAAACTGTTCGGGTTTTCCCGCACCGGGCGATCCCCAATAGGTTGCTCGGATTGGACCCCAATCTTTGCTTGGCAGCTCTGTTGGGAGAGACCAACGGCCTCGCGTACCGTTTACTTTTGCTCCGTCCGGGCAATAAACACTGAAGTTGGATCGTCGCCTTGCAATATCGCACGCAGTTATTTCTTCATCGAGCGGTCTGAATTGGAAGGCGAATACACTCGCCGCCGGGTTTCCAGCAAGTGCCTCATCTATCCTGGAAGTCACATGTGCATCCGAGAAGGAGAAGCCAATGGAAATTAGAAGTGTGTCCGTTGAGCTAAGAAATGTTCTAAGCCGATCAAAAAGAGCCGCATAAGGAGCCTTTTGTGTTTGGTCATACTTCAAATGTTCCGGGAACACGAGATGCGTGGAAGAAGTACCACCGACGCGTATAACTTCGCCGTTCGTTCGACCACACCAGCCGAGCGAACCATGGAGTTTCCAAAGCCTGGTCCAGCGAGCAGGTAAATCATTTCTCGCGATCGTAACCGGATCAAAGAATGGTTCAGACGCTCCCGAAAAACCATCAAAATACGGAGCGCGCACAGCCTCGAGTGCTTGCTCCAAAAGTAAGTCGTAATTAGTCGTAAAAATCTCGATCGGAGTATCGCGTGCCGCGCCGGTGATCCAATTTACAATCTCGCTATAAGCCGATGGAGTTTGTGGCAACGTCACACTTACGATCTTGCCAATCTGGTCGCATATCGCTTTACCCAAATTTTCGTAACCTTCGCCGTCAATTCCGTGGACTTCTTGCTTTCCCAGGAATTGGCCAAACGAACGCACGCGAGATAAAATGGTTTCGATGTCTTGTTTGGGAAGGTCCGCCTTGACCGCGGCAATGGTCGATGCGTATTTTGAATCGAGAGAGTTTAGAACCTGTTCAGTCAGTCCTTGGACGGCCGGAATAAGCGGATAACTTCCATCTTTTTTCGCCATTCCTGCTGGTGCGCCCGCGCCGATCAGAAACCCAATACGCTTTCGGCCCTGCGCCACGATGGTGCGAAGCGCTGCCATGTATTGATCTGGGTTGTGCACACTTTCGGTCACATTGATTCCTCCAGCAGAGGACAATCTAACCGGCCCAGTAACTTGACGCTACCACCGCGTGAAGTGCCGTAAAACCACACTAAAATCGCGAGCAAACACCTTGCGGCGATCCGCACCTGTTGAGATCAGCCAGCTTGTTGCTGCGTGGCTTGCCGTGCTCGACGCCTTTGGCGAGCGTGCCCTTCAAGGTTGTTCGTTGTCACGGTTGCGCGGGTAGGCTTAACAGACAACTTGGCGGTATATAGTTGCGGAGTTTCATGGGCTTAGCCGGGCCTGAAGACTTCTCTGGAAAAGAAAGCTGGAGAAGAACAAATCGGGAACTTTTTTCTTGCGAATTGGGACGGACGGTGTCAGCTTGTCAAGAATCGACACACGATTCGACGCGGGGCGGAGCGATGGCGTTGAAGCGTAAGTCGGGGAAGACCGAGTTCACCAGGTTGCGCGAACAGGCCGGGCTTACGCTCGCCGAGGCTGAAGCCCTGCTCAAGGTCGATCGACGAACTGTCTATCGCTATGAGCGCGGCGAAACCAAACCCAGCAAACTCGCGCGCGACATTATCCGGCAGGCCGCCGAAAAACGCGTGACGCAGGACAACGCTCCGCCCAGCTTTCGCTTCATCGACCTCTTCGCCGGAATTGGCGGACTGCGTATGGGCTTTGAGCCCGCCGGCGGTCGCTGCGTGTTCACGTCCGAATGGGATCCGAAGTGCCAGGAAATGTACCGGCTCAATTATCCTGACAATCACGAGATCGCCGACGTGGTCCGAAGGCAGGAGGAGAAATTCCTGCTGATCGGCGAAGTCACGCCGAACTCAATGGATCAAATGGCTCTGGAAATCATACGGCGCCGCATGAGTTTCGAGCAGTTGCGCCAGGGATATGAATCTCTGCCGCCCGAAGCTCGCCCCAACGCCAAGGCAGAACGCCCGTTGTGCACGACGTCCTGACGATGATTTCCGAATACCGCAGCAGGATGCGGACCTGATCGACGACGATGGTCCCGACCTCCGCGGCCGGGACACGTCCGACCGGCATGTCCGTCCGCGCCTGATTCAAAATCGTCTGGCTCACGTAGTATCGGTAGAGCATTCCCTTCCGGCGCGTGTGTGAGGGCGACATCGCGGCCCAGTCAGGCCGTAGATGATCCTCTTCAGAAGCGCCGGGCGCCGCTGTGCGTAGAGCGATCCGATCGCAGCTGGTCATGCGGCGCCCCGGCTATTCTTGAGGCTGGTGAGAGCGCTCGCTACCCACACTCGCCGCGGCGCGGTTTCGATCCCTGGTAGCGCGAAGCGCTCGCTGCTCTCGGTCGCCAGGAAACTCCCCGGGCGCCATGGTCGGGCGGCCCGCCAGCATGTCCTCCAGGACGAACGAGATCACCTCGACCAGCTCAAGCTTGGTCATCAGCTCGATCTCGGCGCTGGCCTCCTCCGCGCTGTTGATACGCTCGTCAATCAGGTGGGTGTGGATGCGTTGGATCAGGGTCGGCACGGCAATTGGCATGCAGTATCTCCATTGGGAGACCGATCCTGCCACGATCTTTTTGTTCATGCAATGTTCTTCCCTATCTCGCTTAATGTGCGCACGCGCGTATTATTTTCAGATTCAACCAGTGGGGGGGTGGAATTGGCCAACGAAGACAAAAGCCTGTTTGACCGCGCATCTGAAAAGACTGTCGAAAAAACGCGGGCCAATCGCATTTCGCCAGACAACGATGTTACTCGGGACAATGGCGGCAAGATCGTCGGGGCTCATGAGGCACATGACGCGAACCCGAGAAGTGGCCCACTATCGTCGGTCCGTGTCGCGCTTGAACTGCCGTACCCGACAGCCGATGTTGCCGAGTACCTGCTTGAGCCAGACGTCGTCGCGTACTGGCTTGGCAGCGGCTGCGAGATTCGCCCAGAGCTGGGCTCAACCGCCCACCTGCCTCATGCCACGGCGGATCTGCAGTCGCGGCGGATCAGTTACCACGAGGGCAAGGTCGTATCGTTGGCGTGGCACACCGCGGCGAGCGGTGCTGCCGCTTCTCTGAAACTGCCGCTCGAACGCAGGAGCTACGAGTTGGTCGTCGCATTGGGCGACGCGCCTGCGAAGGCACGCGTTGCCTTCCGGCTGTCTCCCCTGACTAAGTCTGAGGGCACGTGTCGGCTGCGGATCCAGCACAGTGGGCTCGACAGTGAAGACGAGCGGCGCGCCAGTCTAAAGGTCTGGCAGGGTGCGCTGCGTAGGGTCGGCCGCATCATGGTCCAGGCTGAGCGTAACCGCCGCCGCGAACGACAGGCGGTCATTGTCGTACACGGCATCGGCGAGCAGCGCCCTGGTCAGCTGTTGCGCGAGTTCGTCGCGAACATTTTCGACCCTGGTGCGGGTGAGCTGCACTACGTCAAACCCGATTACGTCTCTTCGCTGTTCGAGATGCGTATGGCCACTGTGCCCCGCAGTGACGGGGCGCGGCCGACTACCGACGTCTACGAGCTATACTGGGCGCACCTGATCCGCGACACGACCCTCACGCAGGTCTATGGGTGGATGCTGCGGCTGGTCTTGTCTCGCGATTCCAGGATTCCGCCGACGCTGATCCGGCTCGTTTGGGTGATCCGCGTACTGCTGGTCGTCGCGGTGATTGCATTCGCTTGGCTGATGACCAAGGATGTGTCCGGTTGGCTCAAGGGAGTTGGCGGCGGCGCACTGCTTGCGCTGCCGGCCATCGCTTCGTACGCGCTCAGGGCGCTCCGTGACGAGTTCATCATCGGCTATGCCGGCGATGCGGCGCGCTATTTTGAGCCGCGACCGGAGAACATCGCACGCCGGCAGGAAATCCGCGAGGCCGGCGCCAAGTTGCTAGACGCCTTGCACGACAGGGGACGCTACTCGCGCATCATCGTCTACGGCCACAGCCTGGGTAGCGTGATTGCCTACGACATTCTCAGCCATGCATGGGCCAAGCACTCCCGCAGCCGCGACGCCGTGCCGACAACGAGCAGCCGCGCGCTGCGCGCGCTGGAAGATCTGCTCAACCCGCGACTTGGTCACAACAAGACGGTCGACGTCGACGAGGTGCAGGCGATGCAGCATGCCGCATTGCTCGAGTACCGACGCAACGGCTTTCTCTGGCGCGTCAGCGATTTCGTGACAGCGGGCTCACCGCTCGCGCATGCCCAGTGGCTTCTGAACCTAGATGCAACCACCGAATTCGCCGATCTGGTTCACGAGCGTTCGTTCCCCACCTGTCCTCCGCAAACGGAACGGGTTCCGAGTCCAGCGGCCGGCATTTTCCGTAAAGTCTTCACCTTCACCCATGCGTACGAGGACGAGCAAAACCCGCGGAGGAAGCGGTCAGTTCAGGTGCCGCACCACGGGGGGCTGTTCGCCCTGACCCGCTGGACGAACCTGTACTTTCCGTACAAGGGGCTGATCGACGGCGACCCAGTTGCCGGCCCGATCGCGCCATGCTTCGGCGAATGGGTCAAGGATGTGAAGCTGCGCGAAACTAAGGGCTTCGCGCATTGCCGCTACACCGATCGATCGCTCGAACCCGAAGCCGTCTCGCAGGTGCGAACCGCGCTGAACCTGCCGCTGCGGCGGCCGCTGGCCGACTTCGCTCCAACGGGACTCTCTTCCTCGGTGTTGGACTGAGTGCTGCCGGCGCGCCGGCATTCGTGCCGTGTAAGCACGAACAGAGAAGTGCGTGACTCGCGGCTACCACCGACAGCTAGACAAGGATAGTGCAAAGGTGGCGGGCTGTCATGAGGGTTCTGTCGCAAATTCTTAGTTCCGAGGCCCCGAATAAAGCAGTCAACGCTTTCGCCGAGCTGTGCAGCAACGCGATCTATGATCGTAATCGACTTTGTTGACGTGCATGGTGACGCCGCCAGCACCGGTGCGTCTTGACCTTCAAGCCAGTTCCACCACAGCAATTCATCGAGCCGATGGGCCGGATGCGCTGCGATGCGCGCGAGGACATCGGCGAGCCAGGCTTGCGGGTCGACGCCGTTCATTTTCGCGGTGACGATGAGGCTGTACCTGGCGATGTGCCGAAAGTGAGGGACCGGCGTGCGGGTCGCGATGGAGGGTTTCGTCGCCGCGGCCGAGCTGGTCAAGAACGAGCTGGCTGAGGTCTCCGAGCCGTGCGGCCAGCTCTACATTCGCGAGCCGGTTTTGATGGATCGGTCAGGGTGAAGCGCTCGCGGCAATTGCCCTTTTAAGAGCTGCGCGGCGGAAATGGGGCTCCGAGGGGAAGGGTCTTTTGCATGGCGTATGGGGGTCTGTCGCACGGCCAGTGAAGCCGTGGAGAGGCGGCAGATGGCAGCCAGCTCATCCAGCCTCAGATCTGCGAACTGCAGCCACCGTGTGTTCTAGTCATTTTGGCGGCGATGTCCTCCCGATCGATGCGGGTCTTTTAATCGGGCCACCTACTCTTAATATCTATGCCGCTGGAAGCGCTGCGCGGGCCGCCTGTGGGCTTCGCGAGACAAGGGCATGCAAACCGCTTCCCAGGAATGCAAACGCATCCAGGGCCAGGACTTGGAGCCAAGAAACGCATTTAGACGCCAATCGACCCCGCCAGCGGGTGAAAATGGCCTTTTAGGTGCCGAAAGCAGGATTGGGCCGGCCCCATCACCCCCACGTCAAGGAAAAAAACTTGCCCAAATGCAAATTTTTAGCTTTGCTAATTCCTAGTTTGCGTTATTGTGGCTCATCGGAATTGCAACGAGGCATTTCCCTCCTGCCACCTGCCCAAGGAAACACCTTGCGCCGGAACGGGAGAGCCATGTCTCAAACTCCAAAATTTGCATCCATCGATGCAAAACGTGAAAAGGGAAACCGGACCATGACGAAGGCCACCGATACCAAGATGCCGCGCGCATTGACGCGTGAGATTGAGGATTTGACAACGTTCACTCTCAAGGCTGCGTTGAAGGCCGGCGCCGAAACGGACTCCGCGCAATTCGATTTCGCCACGTCTGTTGCGTTCATGATGTTGGACTCCAACGCAAGAGGCGTTGCACGTGGTGACGCGATGGACGAAAAGAACGTCAAGAAACGATGTAGTGATGTTTGGTTCGCATTTCAATTGCGCTCCGTCATCAAGGGCCAACAGGTATGGCAAGGCACGGCTAGCGACGTCAAGGCCATTTCCGAAATGGCCGGCAAGTCACAGATTGATGCAGCGCGCGAACACTGCGCGGGTTCATGGGTTATGAACGGCGAAATGCTCGCATCGAATATTCACCCCGATAAGGATTCGTCCGGCAAGTATGCAGGCGCCGTGCGCAAGAGCATGGTTGGCGCCTATCAGAAAGCCCACAAGCTTGCGTTTTGGCTAACGCTATTGGTCGCGGCAAATCATGCCGATATCATTCGAGGGTTTGCCGAAACGATCAAGGCAGGGACCAACGGCGACAAGCTGGGAACACTCAACCCGGAACACGCCAAGGCTTTCGCGGCATGGGTTAAAGAGAATATCGCCGCGACCTATTCGGACTTGGAAGTCTATTACAAGTCCGGCAAGCCCGTGAAAGCGGCAAAGCCATTGCTTGATCGTATGAAGGGCGCGGTAGCCAAGCTTTCGCTTGAAGAATTGAGCGCATTCGCCGCTTTCGTGGAGCATGAACGGATAAAGGCAATTCACCGCGTTGGCGATGCCAACGAAGCGGCGGGCCTCAACCGTGACGGCACGCCCAAGACTGAACCGGCCACTAATCCGTCATACGAAGCAAAGCTTGAAGCCTCGCAAGGCGGACCGATCGAACTCTCTAACGCGGCTTAAGCTTACCTTTCCCACATCACTGAGCCTGAAGCCTCCCGGGATCACCTCCCGGGGGGATTTCGACCGTCTCGACTCCGGATTCTTGCACCGGGGTCGCAAATTCTTGCGCTGAAAAGACGCGCGCCCTCTTTTTCGAATCTGTCGATTTTCGCAGGTCCGAGACCAGCACGACCCCCACCCCCTATTCACGGAGTTTGCCATGTTCCGCTCGTCCGCGGTCCGCCGCAACGTTGCCGACAACCTGCGGCGCGAACACGCCATCCCGCCCCACATCAGCGATGACGACATCCTGTCGCTGCGCGATGAGCTTGGCTTCATGGATTGCGACGAAATGCGCGCCTACCTCGTCGAGGAACACGCCCAGCTCGGAGACTGGCGCGAGATCATCGCCCGCAACCTGTCCACCCAATTCGCCTGAGGCAACGCCCATGTCCAAGAACGTCGCAGCGATCCTGCGCGCCCATGAGCTGGCGCGCAAGCAACGCAAGGTCAAGCAGCCGGCACCGGTCAGGCAGTTGAACGCCGAAGAGAGAGACGACGAGGATCTCGAGCGCCAGAGTGTGGTGATCCGAATGCTCAATGCACAGGAGCACGTCCCCGACCCTCTGGGCATCCACAAGGAGCCGAAGTCGCTGTATTCGGCAGCTCCCACACCTCGAACCAAGTTCGAGAAGCCAAAGAAGCGCAGGACCGGCGAGCGCAACGAGCGAGACTGCGAACTGCCGCCCGATCCGCGGCGGCATCAGGTGCTACACGTCACCGATGAGAGCGGGCGCAACCGCGCGACGATCGAGGTCAACCCGTTCGCCAAGCGCCTGACCATCACCGGCCCCGGCTTTCGATAGGGAGGGCGCCGATGAGCAAGCGTCACCACGAACTCAAGGCAGCGCGGGCCAGCTTTCGCACACTCCCCGACCGCCTCAAGGCCGATACCGCGCTGAGGCGGTCTCTGACCAGGCAATGGCGCGAGGCCACGCTCAAAGACGAGACCGGCAGGCAATGCGTCCTGCTCGTCGCAGACATCATCGAACGCAACCAGCCCCTGAAGTGGTGAGAGAGGAGCCGCAATGCTGACCGGAATGGACATGATCTACATCGCCGCCGAGGTCGCGCTCATGGCCTACGAGAGCCACTGGCGCCGCAGCTACATCGAACATAGCCACGGCATGATCTCACGCCAGCGATCGACCCATAGCCTGCGGGCGCACATCGCGCAGCAGGAAGCCGACATCGAAGACATCATCCGCGAGCTGTGGATCAACACCCCGGTGAACGCCAAGCACTAGACCTAGTCGAAAAGGGCTCAAAATTGGGTCTCGACCCCGGTTTTGGGACCACTTCAGGCCTCTGAGCTACTAGATATTGTGTTTGCAGGGGTGCAAAGGGCGGAATTGGCTGTGCTTTTATGGGGGAGGAAGAGGCGGATGGGCGAACATCCCGCCCTTTCCCTCCCGGTTTGGCTGGAAACGCCCTCGTTTGCATTGGCAATAGACCCCTGCCCCTTCTTCACCAGGTAGCCTCCACCGCCCTTCCGTCTCCCTCTTTCCCCTCTGTGTTGTGTCCTGGTTCTTGGGAATGCGCTTGTCCGGCGGCCCGCGAAATTTGGGCTCGTTCCGGTCAGTCGAGATTTGAAGATTTGCCTGATCCATCGGCCTTACCGGCCATATCCAACCACGGGAGCAATGCCAGTGATCGACGTGCTCAATACCCTGTACCGCGAGTACTCCACACGGCCCGGGCCATCACCCGGTCAATCCCATGCACTGGCGGATGCCGCCTTCGTTCTGGGGTCCACTGCCATCCCTTCCAGGATGATCCGGGAGGCGATGACGCAGCTTCGGACGGCCTTCGAAAAATCCCTAATGCCGTCTTAGAAATTCGCGGCGGCGATTTTTTTGGGAATTAATTCCGAATTTCTCGACCGGCTCCGGCACCCTGCCCCAACGCGTTCAAAGTGCCTCACAAACGTGGCAATAATTTGCTCTTGCATTTGCATTCCGCTCTGCGCAAATGGACCCAAAGGAGTTATCATGACCATTGAAACCGTGACCGGACCACAGATCGACAAGCTAAACTTCATCAATGTCACGCTCGACGTCAGGAACGGAAAGTTCGAGATCGAGGACGGTCTTGGCGAATTTGTTCTGCTATCGCCGGTCGAAATCGTGGAACTTGGTTGCGAGCTGATTGCAGCCGGAACTCGCGCCCTCCGCGGCACCGACATTCGAGATAAGTCATGACCGACAGACAGCGTCGCCTCCTTCGCCGCGCGGGTATCCGCGCAATCTCACCCCTAACTACCGCTCCAGCGACGGCAAAACGCGCCTTTACGCTTGCTTGAATGCAACGGATACAAAAGCAATCAACCTGCCAAAATGGATGTGGATCACGATGGGATTGGTCGTAACGTTCTGCGCCATGTCCTGGGCGGCGTACCTGTGGGTCGAGAGCGTCCTGTGATGGAGCACGGCTCGCCTGCGGGCTCGATCTTGGAGCCGAGCGACACAGCCGAAGAGGAGAGGCCTGCGCTTCGCTATTCGTCACCGCGCTCGCCGGCTGCATCAGCCTTGTGAGGTGTGGCGGCCTGCTCTGCCTCGCGTTCCGGCTGATCAGGTCAGGAGTGAATCATGTCCGATACACTGAGGCGGCCTTACCGGATGCCTAGTTCTGAGATCGCCAGAGCCGAAAGCTGCGCCACATCATGGACACCCGTTTGCGCGATCTTGATGATCGTCTTCGCGATCAATTCTGTTAGAGGGTCGTCGCGATCCTTGACGCAGAGGGTATGCAACGCTTGCTCGTATGCCTTTGTGATGCGGGCGATCTCTTCTGGTTCCAACGTAGAGTTCTTTAATAGGCGATAAATAGCCATTACTCGAACCTATCTTGGTGCTTGTAGCCCGAGCGCAGCCACTCGGTCATATGACAAGCTGTCTCAGCTCGCCGGGCTTTGCGAACCAGGAGGTCGCGCTCAACGCCCGGCGGCGTACCTTGAGCCTGCTTGCGCAACTGCGCTGCTTCCTTTGCAAGGCGTTCTTCAAGGGAGGTAGTTTGTGTGAAACGGCGGCCCTCTGGCATGCGCTGCTCCATCCGTTCGAGGATTGGCGGGAGCGCGACCGGCGTTCTCAGCACCGATGACTGCCACGAGACCGGGCGGTGCTGCCGCATTAGACGCCCAACTTTGGATTAGTTCAAGAACGCGACACAATACAGACAAGGACCGGCCAGGAATAATAGACAATTGCTGCGCCGCGGGGTGGTGGTCCAAATCTGAATGAAATCGGACGGGACCTTCCCAGTATCTTACTGAGATGGCCTTAACTAGTCCGACATCGCCGCCGCCATCGGCGCCAAGCCGGCGCGCCAGCGTTCCACATGACAATGACCACGATCGCGCTAGCCGCCGCTCCGACGAGCGCTAGGATGGCAGTGAGCATATTAATCATGGCGCACTCTCCAACGCGACGCAAACGAAAGAAACCGCCAACTGTAGGCCCTTACTTGCTCTTCGAATACAATGGACCTGGGTCGTCGGTGTCCGCCTTCCGGTCGCAAGCGCCACAAATGAAGGTGTCGCCATATTCCGCGCGAACGACTTTGAAGCCCGCCGGAACGGCTTCTACGCTGAAGTCGTAAGCGCGTCCTTCAGGCTGAGAAAGATGGATAAGTCCGGATTGCCTGCAGTTCGGACATGTCAGTAACTCAGTCCACTTAGTGCCCGCCATCATCGCACGTCCTGCCCCGGTTCTATCGCCAGGATGTCAAACAGCACAAATTTATCGCGATGGTCAGTTCAAAATTGCTCACTTCAAGCCATTTTCTGTTTCAGGTCAGTCGCCACCGGGTTGAGCCGGCAATAGGTTCGGCCACGTCCGTCATACCCCGATAGCGACCGAATTTTGCGTTGCTGCAAAATTTCGCAATGTGCCAAAAGCGGCCCTTATGCGCTAGACTTGCGCTTCTGCTTTCGTATCTGGGCCGCTTCGACCCAGGCGTGGCTCCGTCCCCACCAATAGCCGTTGAATGTTGGCACGATGGCGGACAATCACGT
>Ga0307509_10004319_pt1 | contig 20649 bp, 23 predicted proteins | sample 10_EM_MG_FD_202245 | JGI IMG/M metagenome (GOLD analysis project Ga0307509, IMG submission 202245) | Populus trichocarpa ectomycorrhiza microbial communities from riparian zone in the Pacific Northwest, United States - 10_EM | ecosystem: Host-associated > Plants > Roots > Unclassified | place... | reverse complement strand
GAGGGTTGTTGTCTGGCTCCTCATGAAGGCGGGATAAAGCGTCAGCTAAATAGTTCCACTTCCCTGGACGATAGACTATCTTCGCTGTGTAGGCACTAATAAGGTTCCCCCAGCGGATTCTCCTTCCACTTAGTTCATTTGCTCCCTTAAGGCGCGTTATGGGGTTGGTGATCCGTAACAATCGTAATCTCAGCATCCCTGAGTGTATGATTTAATGCAGATAGTGCGTCAATTATTGCTAGTGCTTCCTTATCTGTTGTTCCATAGTTATGCTGTGCATCGGTAAACTTCCTACTATGGAGCGCTGCAGGTCTCGCTGTTTCAGGTGTGTCCCCTTGTCCTACCCAAGCTCCACATCCTGAAAGTGATGCATCGGTTATCAACCATATCGGGACTCCGGATTTGTAGTCGACAGGTTTCATAATACGAGCTCCTGCTATTAGCTTCTTAATATTTGTCATGGCTGCATCATGCAGTGCTGTCCAGACAAACTCAGCTGTTCCAGTAAGCGCCGTCAGGGGTGCTGTAAGCGTTGCTATATGTGGTAAGAATTTGCTAATGTAGTTGACTACTCCTAGGAATTCTTGCAGTTGGCGTTTGGTGGTGGGGGTAGTCCATGCCTCGATTTTCGCAATGTTTTCAGGGTCTGGTTTCAACCCCTCATCATCAATGATGTGTCCTAGTACTTGAATTCTAGGGGCGAAAAACTCGGACTTCTTCCTGCTTGCGTAAAACTGTACTTCCTTGAGCTTGTTGCAGATAGCCGCAATGTGTTTCAAATGGTCTTCTTCTATATCAGAAAATATGAGGATATCGTCAATGTATACCCTTACAAACTTCCCTAGGAAGTCCGCCATGAGGTCCGACATGATGCGCATGAATGTCCCTGGTGCATTCATATTACCTTGCAGCATGATCTCGCTAACAAATCCTCCAAAGGGTGATTTGAAGCTGTTCTTCCAAACGTCCTCAGGTTCAACCCTGGTCTGGAAGTAACCATCGCTTAGGTCTATCTTGCTGCGGTATCTGGCTCTTGCCATATCATTCAGGATTGTCGTCTGATTGGGTATCGGTTCATCATCTTTTAGCGTAATTCTGTTTCTCTCTGTTAGGTCCACTAGCGGTCGGGCCCTTTTGCCATCTTTCTTATACTGGACAAACATAGGTGCCGCTCCATGCACTGCCTGGCATCTGATGACTCCTTGTCTTTCCTTCTCTCTGATCCACTCGCTCAAAGCTGTTGTATCTCGCTCAGGGACAGAATATGTGGGTAATGTCCGGACTTCTACTCCCGGCTTCAGCCTGATCCTATGATTGATCATTCTTAGAGGTGGTAGTCCTTCCGGTATTGATTCCGGAAACACGTCCGCATGTTGATCCATTATCTCCTCTGTAGATACTACTGCCGCTCTGACATACTCGCTGGTTGGGGTACAGTTTACCCTGACTCTGTGTTTCGGAAATTCGAGAGTGAGCCTGTGACAGTCTCTTGAGGCTTGTTGTTGCATGAGGAAGGGCATTCCAATAAGGGCATCGTATTTCGCTAGGTTTCCAATTTTCATTTTGGTATTTGGGACTTTCATTTTCCCAACCGAAATCTCCACTGAACATTCCTTCTGGCTTTCGGATCTCGATCCTTTCATAGCCATATGAATTTTGGTGTGTTTCACCATCTCGGTACATGGTATCCCATGTGTGGTGACAAAGTGAGCGCTGACAATATTGGCTCCAATCGTTCCAGTGTCAAAGAGAACCTTGGCTTCCTTTCCATTTATGTGTATCGTTCCTTCTAGAGAAACATGAGGTTTGATGTTTGCTGGTCGTGTCGTTTGGGCTGTGGCATAGGATTCGATCTCGGTAGCATGGATGTAGACTTCATCCATTGAGTCCTGCTCATATTCGACATTATTCGATCTTGCTTCCTTCTTGATCGCTTTTCCTTTGCCTTTCTTGTCATCCTTCTTAGAAGGAGATTCTTTGGACATATGGCCCTTTCCGCCGCAGGAGTAACAGGTTGGTCCACCTTTCCTGTCGTCTCTATCCTGCTTCTTGTATCCTTTGGCCAACTTGCTTTTTGATTTATGGCGGTCCTTTGGTTTCGAGCTGCTTGAAGAGTATTCCCTCTTCTCATTCTTGTAGACTCCTGTGTCCCTAAGGACTGCATCTATTCGTTCAACATCCTTGATGAGCTGTTTGAAGGTATCGTCTTCATCGTACACTAACTCAATTTGTTGTCTCAACTTCGGATGCATGCTGTTGTACAGTCTTTGACGGAATATATATTCGGTTATCACTTCTTGTGATAGTTGGTTCTGGTACATCTTGAGGTCGACAATGACTTCTGTTATTCTTCATACTTTCCCTTCTTTGGTGACTTGTTGTACTGCGTTAAACTTCTCAAAGAGGTTAACCTTTTGGCGGGTGGAAACAAATAGATCCCTCAGGTGTCCGACTAGTTGGTCTCTAGTGATATCATCGCCAAACTCTCTAAATACTTGGTGACTAGCTTTTAGTGCACGTTTTCGTGGTATAGAGTATCCAGTAGGTTCCAGATCCTGGAGGGTTTGGTGTTACTCCTGTTAGGTTCAGGTATAATTGAACCGAGGTATACCACGTCTCAAAGGGCTTCTTCTTTGAGATCGTCTCCTTCACCACTGAAGGTTGGAGGCTGGTGTAGCTTTGCTGCTAACCTGGTCGTCCTCTCCAGTACTGGGTCTGGAGGGGGTGCAGGAGGATCTGCCGGTCCTGCCTCTGACATGTTGTCGTTACTGTCGCTATCGTTATCACTGCTTGAACTGTCTGGGTCTGGAGGTGGTGCCGGTTCCCCTTTCTCCTTAGGTGTCGATGGGAACTCTCCTGGTCTTGTGGCTGTCTCCTTCTCAAGTTCTTTCGCTGACTCCGTTAGCACTACCTGTGCTTCGTCTCTGGATAGCTGTCGAGCAGCCTCGTCGATTTCGAACTGCTTGCTCGCTTTCTTCTGCTCTCTTCGAGCCTTATCTCGCAAGTCCTTCTCAGTTGGCTTGGTGAGCTCTTCTCGAGAGATCTCCTTGCCTGTCCTTGTCTTTAGGTTCGAAATGGTGTCTTGGTTGACTTGCTGAAGTTAAAAAAATGTAACCACTTCCCGTGGGGTAGCGGTCTTGCAAAGGGATATCGGTATTGACTGTAACCAAACCGGTGGTATAAACGAGATCAAGTACCGGAGACGCCAACAAGTAATTGAATAGTCTCTATTACTTTATATCGACACTACTAAGAGAAGACCAAGGACTTTAGGCCTGTGCGAAGCTCGAAGATTCTCGAATCGAACGGAATAGAAGATAACTGTTCAACCAAGTATATTGAAAACTCTGTCTGTCGAAGTCTGATCACTCTAAGTCCGGAGTGATACAGGTCCTTAAATACACTTGCGATAATCCATCTCGCATCAATCATAACCAAATCCTAAGGCATCAAACGATACCTAACCCATAAACAATCCAACAATCAACAAGGCTTAGGAACTTCCGGAGTTCGTATCCTCAAACAATACAAGTATCAAATAACACGGCTTACGAGTCTCCTGAGCTCATATCCTAAAACAAAACATAAAACAAACTAACAAGGAATACAAGTCTCCTGAACTCGTATCCTGAAACCACTACATAAAACAAATCCATACCTAAACCAGTAACCTGTACCGGTTACACCATGGCAAGGAATTGCCTACAAATTGGGAATACAAGGAGGGGTTCTCCTACTTCAAAAATCGGGTAGACATACCTGCGGACAATGCTCTAAAGACTAAGGTTGCGAAAAGATGCCATGACTGGAAGAGAGCAGGACATTTTGGGATCGAAAATGTGATTGAGATAATCACGAGTGATTGTTATTGGAAAGGACTCACTGAATGGATATATGATTGCGTTCAGTTATGTGATGAGTGCCAACACAATAAATCTCCATGACGTGCGTGATAGGGATTGCTTTAACCTCTCGAAACGCCATACGGAGCAGGGAACTCTATCTCAACCGAGTTCATAACCCAACTACCGGAATCACAAGGCTACACTCAGATCATGGTAGTAGTTGACCGATTCACAACAATGGCACACTTTATCGGTCTCCGGACAAGCGCGACCGGAAAGGACATTGTACACGTTTTCTTGTGAGCAGTTTGGAAACTTCACAGTCTACCGACGGAAATCATATCAGACAGGCATGCAAAATTCTCGCGAGAATTTTGCGAATCCTAATGCAAGTTGCTAGAAAATACAAGAACGATGTTAACAGCTTACCACCCACAGACTGACTGTCAGACGGAAAGAACCAACCAAGTGCTGGAAGGTTACTTAAGAAATTTTGTCAACCATGACCAAGACGACTGGCATCAGTTGTTACCTTTAGCCGAATTCGTGTACAACAATTCAGCTACCAATCCACATGGAATTTCACCCTTCTTCACAAATTACGGTTATTCTCCACAGACAGAGTAGATGCGAGAGCGACGAGCTCAACATCCAGGTGCTGAATTGTATAGCCACTGGATGAAGGCGATTCAAAAGTGAGTGGTAGAAGCGCTGAATTATACACCCAGGTGATGCGAAAATACTACGACCAAAAAGCATTACAACAGCGAGACTATAAAGAAGGCGATTTGGTAATGTTAAATTGAAAGAATATGCGTACAAAACGGCCCTCAAAGAAATTCAGCCCCAAGCTCTATGGACCCTTCAAAATCATACAAGCAAGAGGCCAACACGCTTTCAAACTCGCAATATCGTCAACATGGATGATCCACCCAAGCTTCCATGTTTCGCTGTTGGAACCCTATCGAACCTTGATCCGAGCAGGGAGAGAACTGCCTCCACGAGAGCCAGAAGAGATGGATGGCGATCTCGTGTGGGAAGTGGAAGGAATTGTAAAGAGTGCAATAATCTCTTATACAAGAAAGGTTCGTGGTGCGAATAAACGAAGGTGCGCTCTAAGGTATTTGGTTAAATAGAAGGGGTGTGCAGAGGATCAGAACACCTGGGAACCCCCTGAGAGTTTGGAAAACTCTTGAGAGTTAGTAGAAGGTTTTCATCAGGAACACCCAGATATACCAAGTAGGGCAGAGGTTGAATAGGGAACAAATGTTTTCCTCATGTGGACAAGTAAACGCATGAGGTTTTTTACCCTACTTCCCGGAGTTCACAAAGGATTTCATTGGTTCTTTAGAAGAAATCATAGAAGGAAGATCTTAGAAGCATTGGAGGACGAAGCTTGGAGAGAGGGAGCTCGTGTTAGGCATACCGGAAGGCTTAGCCTTCCATTAGTGCATAAAGACCTACAGTGACCCTACCTTAGGATTCTGAGTTCAACAAGACAATCAAACAAGCCCCTCCCGTACCAGCGTTGGGACGGAGCTACATTGGCAGACGCCTCCGTAGTTGCGTCCCCTCACCAAAGACATGGTCATTGGAGCCCTCCTCGTAACCGGGTATAGGTCGCGGCCGTCCGTCTGGCTGGAACCTTTTCACAGGATATATGAGGGAAGGCCTTTGGAAAGCTTATGCAAGTTGCTCGAGCCAGACCGGTCGACGTTGCATACTGTTACAGAGCACTAAAGACAAGAGTCGCAAAGGTCGTCATTAAGTAACGGGACGTTGTTATGGACAATTGTTAAGCAACACATACGATACTCCACGCTCTCGCGATGAAAGTCGCAGAAGTGAACGGTGTTGCTGGATGAGGTAGTTTTAGAAATCAAGCATACCCACAGTCACGCACGTCAATAGTATCCGTCAGATACCGACAGGAACCAAACAATAATGATATGACTATGGAGGGATAATGGCTATTGCTGCGATTATCGTGACAAGTCTATCTTATGCCTCGCAGCTGTCGGTTGCAAGATATATCTGCAATTGTAACAATCCTACCCTGGTGTAGTGAATTATGCAACAGGTAACGATTTACTTACTTGGATTGTGCTAGACTATCCTTATAGTCCTTGATCGTTCTTGAATATCCGAGAGAGTATTCTTCTTTCCGAGATTAACTTATAATCTCTCCTTCTTCGATAGACTATTCTATAGTCTTCGTATCTCACACCAATATCTTATTGGGGAGAGGTGTAGAGGGAACTTCTTCGTAGCTCACACCAATATCTTATTGGGGAGAGGTGTAGAGGGAACTTCTTCGTATCTTAATAAAGTCTTGGTTGCTCTGACGCTAAGAGCTGGAGTGCTTGTATAAGCGAGAGGTAAAGGTATATGGTAGGAAAGTACTTAGATGGTTGCGTGAAGAGCTCTAACTACTGTGACCAAGTCTCCTACTTATAGACTCTTGACGCCAACAACCCTAACCCTGGTGACTCATAACTTGAGTCACGCGGTCCTATGACTCATAATGAGTCATACCCGAAATCCATCATATGACTCCTATGAGTCACTGCGCAACATGCCATAAACCAATCATAAAACATAAAACATATCAGGTGCGCAAAGCGCGTCACCTGCGTGGAACTCGTGACTCATAATGTGAGTTACGCGCGAAAGTCATTACATCATTATGACTCACAATCGTGAGTCATAGAAACATCAACCAATCATAACATAACGATGACACGCAAGTGCCAGTCATGTGAGAACTAGGAGTCAACTGACTGCATTGCATGAAACATAATTATGACTCCCAATCGTGAGTCATAGGAACATACCTTATGACTAATAACTATTAGTCATGTGAAATCTGCCTTGCTTAGTCACGATTTGTGACAGCAATGAAGAGAGGTTCGAGAACAAAGCTGGCCCCTTTGTTGGTTATATCATGGAGACCGTTCTGCGTATGCAGTGGGAAGCAAAACTCCAGAATGATGAAGATGAATCCTAACAAATGGACTGATGTGTGAGAGCACCGTCAGGGAAAACTCATGGTGTTACAATTCGGAAGTCAAGTGAGATAACAGAATTGTGAGGGTCAAATGGTATTCACACTTTGAGAAGAAGCAGAAGCTTGTTTGTTGGTGCTTAGTTAGTATGCGAACTTGATGTAGTCGGCAACCACCCAGACGCGGCATATAAATATTGAGGTGCCTCCCGAGCTATTGGAACATCATGAAGCAACGGAGAAGAGATCTTATCAATATAAGTTTTATGCTAGAAAAATCTTTTATCATTCTACTTACCTATATCCAGATCATTGAGCCTTTCTACACAATCTCCGTCTACGATTAAGATTATTGGCCTGAGTTATCTCGCAAGACTTTGAGATAGGCTCCCGCCTAACAGCTGGGATTGACTACTCTCAGGAAGGTGAACACTGGATTGACGATAGGAGGCTATTATCCTAGCTGTTGGACCTCCTGTACTCGCCAACTTGAAATCATACAACTCCAAACAGATTCTTTTTACTTCATGAGACATCACTTGTCCAGTCCCCAGCCGTCCCCCACTCTCCCTTACAATTCCTGGCCATCTTCGACAATCCCCTTCCTGCACAATGACGGCCTGGATGGACTACAGATAACTGTTTCATCCCTTCTCATCCTGTGAAGGGCTCTTGGCAGTTTCCCTCCGGCGGTCCCACCAGGCCCCCAGACAGTTCGGACACTGGTTTACTCAGAGATGGCGACACTGGTAGGTGTATGGTCTCCGTGAATAATAAAAAACGCACCCACATCCCGGGCGAGTGAGAAGGCTGTACAATAGGTACTGGACCCTGTAACAAAAGCTATTTACTCTTGCTTCATGGTGGGGTTGTTTTTTAATTCTTTGTTATAACCCTCACGTCGGCTACTGACTCTCTATAAGAATCCTCGCGTCAAACACTTGAGGGATATTCGCCATGACCTAGCCCTGGTCTTCCATTCCTAGTTCAGTATTTCTCGCATGGATTACGGGGTGCTGGGAAACTTACGGAGGTATCATACATACAGCTCATAACTTTTGTATAATTTGCTGGAAGGGGGTGCTACGCTAGTATGGGGTGGGTGGGCGAATTGAGTAGCCACCATACCTATTTCGCTGCCATTATACCCAATTTGATACATTGCCCCATGTTAGCGCAACACACCCTGCTGGTAAACTAGACAAAATTTATGGGCTGTACTTGTACCTCAGTAGACGACCTTCGAAAGGCTCACTAAGTAGACTTGGCTGCACTCTAGTTCATGCAGAACACGTGTACGAGTACTAGGGCATGGATGTAAAAATTGGGGAAAAGGTTGTCGGCTTCTTTCACTTCGCTTCAAAATGGAGCAAACTGTGTTTTTCTGAACAAAAAGGGCTAGTGCATACACCCATATGCCTATCCTTACTCGTGTCTCCGCGCCAAGAATTGGCACCCGTTTTGGAATAGTCACTGTGAACCCATAAAAGGTATAGCGTTTGAGCTGTTTGGGGGTAGTAGGAGGAGGGGGGTGGTTGTAAACTACACGGGTATTCGGTGAAGGTGACTAATGGTACCAGAACTTATTGATCGTTTCTGTATGAACTTTCATGTAAATTTATTACGAGTTCAAGCATGCGGAGGGGATAATAGGTTCAACGCATAATGCTCATGTAACCTCTGAGTAGGGGGGTTAGAAGATATTTACTGGTATCACGGCCATTCAAGAAAAGCAGCATCAACGCTATACTTCACATGGGTCCGGAGTGACTATTCCAAAACGGGTGCCAATTCTTGGCGCGGAGACACTAGTAGGTTGTTTATGATCATTCCTTTTTCGACAAAGTGCCTCCCCTGACGAGGTGGGTAAAAATAGGCGAAATATGGTTAGCTTGATATTTGACATTACAGGCTAGGCAAACTTGCATAGCACCACAAATGAACCCTCCGTGATTCCATCTCTCTCTCTCTCTCACGAATATCCTATTTTTCTGGTGTTTGTCACATTTATTCAACTCTCTGCACACAAAAAATCTCTTCGGTTCCACTTCTCCTTTCTTCTGCTAGTTATGGAGGCCCTCTATGATGAGCTGTGGGTCAGACAGATATATGTTATCCGAGAATTCACAGTCGAAGTCCCTTACCCTCACTATGGTGTTCGCCCGGGATACAGGATCACTCTGGAAAAAACCTCTCCGCTACCGGATATCGTGACACGCCGAATACAACAAGTTTTCAAAATGCTAGTGGTTTCGGTGGATCTTCCATGTGGAGTGCGAAGACTCCTAGTGCGTGACGAATACGAAGACATGCAGGCGATGCTTCATAGCAAGGTGGTAGAAAAATGGGCTACAGTTGGTCATGATGGAAGACCCTCGACATTCGAACATTTAGATTACAAAGTTTCTGGCCAACCTGGGTCTGGTAATAGTCTCTGGAGATCATTGATTTGCAAACATCAGGCTAAATTATGAACAGGGAAATCATATTTTCTTTCGTACCTACTCGCTTATCGACTTCTAAACCACAAGCCAACCGTTTACCGTATAAATGATAATTGTTGCTTCTTATTTGACAAGGATACAGCGGGGACAAAAATCACTTTGGAAACACTATTTGGACTTTCGAACGAGAAGAAACGTGATCTATGGATATTAACCGATGAGGCCCTGACTGATGCAAACTGGAATAACCGCATATGTGCTTGGTTTGTTGTCTTAGCCGTATCCCCAGCCAAGGTGGCACTTTCCCGGTCATGGGAAAAGAATCGTAATGTGGGAGTTCACTTCACAAGTACTTGGACCTGGGATGAGATTTTTGCGGCTTATAGGTAGGCAATTTGGCTTTTGCTTTAATTACCGATGGATAAAGAAAGTTACTAAGGGGAAAATGTGAAACAGCCTGGGAATAGTCGAGCCCCCGAGTCAAGAAGCGATTGAAAAGCTGTATACCACGTATACTTGTCTCAGCCCCGTGGCAAGAACATGCCTTGAGACAATTAATGTTCGAAGCGATCACGCGTACAATGACAGTCTACATATCTACCTTGGCCAAGTGGATAGGGAAATTGAGGTCTTCATTGGCCGAGGAGGGCGTGAAACCGTTGCCCATAGTGTGCAAGAAGACTGCTCGCATAAAATTGCTATTATGGATCGTACACCTAATGGCCTATCATATATTGCCCGCATAATCACTCGCTGGATAGCACACCGAGTCTACACGAAAGCCCTACAGCGATCGCAGCAGGATTGTTTTCTGCTTTACCAGCATCTTATCCGACAAGATTCTCTGCGTGGAGCTGCAGGATGGTTCTTTGAAGGATACACCCACGACTGGTTCGGGAATGGTGGGACATTTACAACCGATGAAATACCTGTCACCGATACCGATAGCCCATGTTTTGTATTTTCTATAGAAATGTCCAAAACCCACCAAAGGAATTACTTCGCGAGTTCGGCCAACCTAGCGAGCCAGGTTCGTGTCCAAGGGGGTCATGGGATTGATAAGGCCATAGTCGGAACATATTTCCTACCTTTGAGCTCAAACAACGAGTCTTTTGATGGACTTGTTTTTACCGATATTCATACGGTGGTTTTGTTTCAGATAACAGTGGCCATATCTCATGAGATTAAACCACATGGTGTGAAGGAGCTTGTGTCAGCAATGCCTGCCACAATACGTAATATTTGTATTGTTTTTGTTGTTACAGAGGACAGGATCGGACATTATGCCAAAGCTCAGAAGATACCAGATCAGGCGGCAGTTAACCCTCATGGAGTCAACCTTAGGATTCGACAGTTCCGCCTTGTTTTTACAAACAAGGAAATGCAGTCCGTTGCTATGCAAGAATCATGGAAACTTTCCTATCATGATGACTTCAATGTTGATATGTGAAGTTGTGGACTATGGTTGACGAAGGTAGTATTTCATTGAGGGTCACTATTAGATTATGTGATCTGGTAGTTGAGTGATGTCACATATGATGTGATGGTGGATGGGAATTGCCTTTATCTGAGGCCGCCGGGCGTATGTTGTGCTTGTTTTTTAAGATTGATATTCCAATCCTGTCAACACAGAAATAATATTGGATTAGGGATAAATGATAATTAATCAGGGCTAGTGGTAGAGCGTAAGTTCCCTAGAACCCACGAACCACAGGAGAAAGAGTATTTTCCATGAACAAGAGATAAAAGACACAATAGGAGAAAATAGCAAAAGGAAGGGAGGTCAAGTCTCAGGAGAAAGAAGGCAATAAGGACCCTCTCACCCCACTGTTTCGCGTCACATTCTTTGTTATTGTGCCTTAACAAAATTAACCATACAGCAACGAGTTATATAAACTACGGCAATGACAACTGCACTCCCCTATCAACCCCATCATCATGAAAATCAAAAAGAAAGAGACATAAAACATAAATACATAGAAGAATACATATTAGGAATTAGTATTTGATCTAGAAAATATGTTTAACAGGTGTTGAAAAGGCGAAGCGATGAGCGGGGTTGCATTGCCATCCCTGGTATGTGTACGGTTAATTTTGTTAACGAACCAGACAATAGAGACGCCAGGGGGATTCACCATGATGTTGAGCCTATTGAACAGGAGGACGAGGAGGGGGAGGATGGGAGTGGTACAGAATCTTCACCAGCCCCTCCGATGAAGCAGTTCAAGCTCTGGAGATTGCCCGGGCGGTAGCCAGGAATCCATGGGGCCAAACCATTTATTCGGCCAGTTAGATATCATCAAAACAGAAAAGAAAAGGAAAAGGGAAAGAGAAAGAGAAAGAGACAAAATCCTTCGCGAAATGAAAGAAAGTAAAAGAAACCCAGCGCCCAAGCCCGCCCAATGCGATGTCACAAACATAACTACTCTTCCCTCCCCACATTACCAATCAACCCCAAACCAGCCCCTTCCATCATCATCAACATTAACCCACCCCTCTCCTCGACAGCAGTCCGCCAGCCGATAATGATGGGCTAAAACCATCCACGGATTCCAATTCCGGCAACAAAACAGCTTCGCGGTAGTCTAGCTGCGGATCTTGACATGGCGGAAGTAAGTCGACGACAACCCCACTCCCAGTGCCAGGCGCCTTTTCAAAAGCCTGTCTGCTCCAGCGGCCGGAGAGTAGACCGCTGCTGCTTGGAACTAGTTGACCGGGAGTGTAATCTGCGAATTGCGGGAGGGAGTATATTTCCAGATCGTCGGATAATAGGACGGCGGTGCTGTTACCCCCGGCGCCAGCCATAGCGGAAGACATCAAGCTTGCATAGAGGCACGTGCCCTATCTCTCTCCGTTCAAAGGTTTTATCCTTACTATGGCCTCGGCGGATTTGCATGGCAAGTTTTTCCTAATTCCCATCAGCTTCCTTCTCCAGCTCTTTCTTCAAGACCTCGACAACCTCATTGTCGGTGGCTGACTGGCGGAGTCTGAACAGCGCCTCGTACCCGCTCCTTGCGAGCGCAAAGATCATGTGTTGTCGCTGGATCCTGAATTTCCTGGGGTCTTCAAAGAAGTGGGTGAACGCATGGCCGAATATTGCGCTTGTGGTTGAGTGTGCCACGAGCAGGTGCGGGACATGGTGTGGTTAGTGGAGGACAAGGTCTAGAGGTGGAGGGCGGCAGGTACGCCTCTGGGGAAGGAAGTATGATAGGTAGCATAAGTTCCCCAAGGTGGGTGATGGGACAGCCAGGGATTCAAGAAGCCAGAACTTACTAGTGGGGCCGATAAATATAACCGTCACGTGGGTCTGATAAGCAAAATTTAGTGTAAGTTTTGGTTGCAGCACGCCAAGAGAAGGCACCTGCCTGTTAAACTTATCGGCCGCGCTCATACAACCTTTGTGGGAAATAAAAAAATTAATTTACCATCGAAATTGCTCCAACAAGCCTCTTTCCTTCCTCGCTTCAAGATATGATACCTAGAGGTACATGATAAGTGCCGAACTGTGGGAACCCCCAAACACCCCCCTTCCGATCCTCCTCACACCAAATTCATTCTCCCCATCGGCCCTTTACCTTTTCCATTACCCACCTCCCCTATCATTCTCTCATTCTCAAGCTATCCTCCTTAATCCCCTCCTCTCCGGCTTGACCGTATGCCTAGAATTGGCTCATATACATTATGATTTTTTTTCGCTCTCGTTTTTCCCCGCTATTGCGCTTTTTACCCCCATGCTCTCCTTCCGAAATAGTAATATATTTCGCGATAACTTCCTTGATCTCAATTGTCAGTTTCCCCTTGAAGGCTTTTTTTTTTTTGTTCCTCCCATCGCCGCTTCCATCTTACCCCGCTGCGTACGGTATCCAAATTCCCTCCTCCCGAATCAATTCAGGATGAGTTGTGCTAATTACAACTTAGAAACAATCTCCATTGAGCCAAACCAGTTCCCTTTTGCCGGGTTGTCTTCGTAATGCACGGTGCACCAGGAACCACCACGGGGGCCTCAACCGCACATTCTGCATCCTCTCTCGGCCCTCTTCTTCTCAATCACGGGTCACATGAGCACGCCCTCCGCATCCGCCACCACCCTTCACTATCATCCAACCGAGCTTCGCCAGCCGTTTGAATCTCAATTGCCACCTCTTACAGAGGAATTTGCTCCCAACGAGGAGAGGTGATTGGGACTCGAGCTTCTTTCCCGGAGATTGGCCTTTGTGACGCGGCAAGTTACCGAAGGGAAGGGTGACGCACAAGGAACCTACGAGCACGTTTTACGACTTGTTCTGAGTGAGTTGGAAGCCCGTTTTCTGTGGGGCAATTAAGTTTATGATGTGGTCACTCAATTGCCTGGCACTCCTGCCAAGAGGATGGATGTGGTCAAATCCCATTACAGTGCTCGCCAAGCGGCTCACCGTTTAATGTGATGATGAGCTTCCAGAATTCTTCAGCTTCGAGAATTCTTCAGAGTTTATGGTTGATTGGTTGAGAATTATTTGATTTATTTTGTCCCTAACCACTTTTCGTCACTTTCTCGAGATCCCCGCTAAGCCAAAGCTTATTCCAAGGGGCTTGACTTCACCCGATGGCTGCAAGATGAGGAATCTACCCCTGATCTTACATACCTAGTTTCTGCTCCTGTTTCCTTCCCCTTGGTTGGACTTGTGCAACTGGCGCATTGCTATGTAACTCGAAAGGTTCTTGGGGAGCATGAGGAACTCCGAGAAGGGCTTGCTGGTACAACTGGCGATTCTCAAGGTACCGTTACTGCCGCCGGGATCGCATCTGCATCCACTTGGGATTAATTCTGCCCTACTACATCCGACACTCTAAAGATCCTTTTCTTGATCGGTTGCGGTTCCCAGCAAATATCCCCGCACTACACTAGCCCCTGAATCCTTGAAGAATCCATCAATGAGGATGAAGGTACTCCATCGCTCATGCTGTCGGTACGAGACCTACCTCAAGCACAGGTCCAGCACCATGTCGATATTACCAATACACCTTTGCCCGAGGATAGGCATATCCACATCTCCTTAATTAATGGTGCGAGGAACCTTGTCGTAACCTGTCCTCCCTAATCCCATTGTGGCATTAACCTTAGTCTGGGGATGGTCAAAGCGCCAACCGGATTGGACCAGAATCGTGTTCCTTTTACAAAGATGAAGGTTCGTCTAACAAACCGTTTCCTGCCTATATCCGCACTGTTTACCTCGGATCTGCGACTGGTATCATTTCGGAGGACCTTAAAGAAATAGGGGCTTTTAGCCTGTAGGATCGCGCAATTCCTTTTTTCCACACTTTCACAGGTCAAGACCTCCGTGATGGTTCGGACGATGATTCAATCTTTTCTGAATCGGTGAATATGATTTCTCAGCAGCCGGTAGATTGGGAAACCGCCACAGCCCCTCCCAGGGTAACTCACATCCTTGACTCCAGTTCCCGGGGCACTTCCGGGCTTGGTGTTCTGACTCACCCCAATCAAGACGGCCCCGGTGTACGCATAATCATAGCGGGCGCTTCCGAAGGCACAAATAGCGAGGTTGGATACAAACCCGACCGGTTTGACAGAGATTCTGAGCATGCAGTCAAATATCCGGTCCACTGGCCCAAGGAGCACGGCCCCAAATTGGTCCGACCGAGACAGGCAGAGACCTTCGCTGATACCAAACGTTCTCGGTTGCTCCTAGAGCCCCCCGTCACCGTTGCTCGGATGACACCTTGTACTCTACTGTGGGACTTTGTTGCGGCCGCTATGAATGCCGGGTAACCCGATTGAATTGGGTGGTGAGTTACATCATTTCCTCGGAATTATGCATATTTTATACTGACGCAAGTTGGCAGGTGGTTTTACTACCAGGCCAAGGGCCTTACTGCCGCTCGTCAGAAAATCGAATGGAATACTATCCCTGGTGCCAGTATCATGGTCAATCTTATCTAGGTGAATCCCCGACCCATGGGATGGCAGATGACACTTCTCCAACACATTCGCTCCCCTGATGTTGCAATTGAAGGACTAACTATCCGCGCCGGGGTACAGTCAATCGAGGTTACCAATGAGTATATTGAGATGATCGGGTTGAAACACATCTCCTTTTAAGCACGCCTCTATCTATGCGATCCAACAAGTCATCGATATTGCAAAGGGTAACCCAACTTTCCCGGTAAGTCTGCAGTTGACCGAAGGAAGAGGAGGTGGTCACCACTCCTTTGAATATTTCGATCCACCAATCCTTCAGATATACGCACGCATGCAGAGATGCGCTAGCATTTCCCTTGTTGCTGGCTCTGGATTTGGTAGGGGGGAAGATCATATCCTTATTTGACATGAGACCGGTCTGGGAAGTTTAAGTGCCCTCCGATGCCTTTCAACGGTGTTATGTTATCTAGCAGAATGATGACTGCAAAGGAGGCACATAGTTACCTGAATGTGGGTTTACTTTGATTAATCCTGCAATCGAGCGCATTCTAATTAATATTGTGTTCTAGGCCAAGAAAGACAAGTGGAATATAGTGGGATTGGATGATCAGGACTAGGAGAAGACCTATAAGGGCCCTGCTGGTGGTGTTATTACTGTACGGTCGGAGATGGGTAATCCAGCAGCTTGCCACCTCTGGTGTCAGACTTTGGTGGGTATCAATCGAGATTTTCTTACCCAAATGTTTTTCCACTAACCCCCCTGCAATATAGGGCTGAGCTGGACCCCACAGTTTTCTCACTCGACAAACCCAAGTGCCTCGTCGAGCTTAAGAAGCAACATGACTATATCATCAAACGCGTGAATGCCGATTTCCAAAAGACTTGGTTTGGTCGAAATTCTAATCGGGCGGCCGTTGATCTCGAAGACACGACCTACGCCGAGGTCGTCCCTCCAATGGTTGAACTGATGTAGGTTAAACATGAATCCCACTGGATCGATCCCTCTTCACAACGACTTACTGGGGATTTCATTCGATGTATTGAGGAAGGCTTCACTCACATTGAGGGCCAGGCCTCCCAACTCCAAAAATACGCTGTTTTGAATTATTCTTCTTGTACTACGGAAAGGATTCTGGCCCGTTACCGGGATGCCAACACCCGACTCATCAATCCGCAGCACATGCCGCATTTTCTCCTTCTGTTCCACCTGCGTGGTCACAAGCCTATTCCGTTTATTCCTTCACTTGACGGGAATTTCAAATTCTGGTTTAAGGATTCCCTTTGGCAATCCTAAGATCTGGAGGCTGTCGTTGGCCAGGATGTCGGAAGAACCTGCATTATTCAGGGACCTATTGCTGCCAAATACTCCACCGCAGTCAATTAGTCCATCAAGGATATTCTCGATGGAATCCACAATGGGCACATCGCTGCACTAACAAAGAATGTCCATGGTGGTGACGAGAGGGCAGCCCATGTTGTTGAGTATTTGGATGGGAAACCGATCACTTGTTTGGATAGAATTGAGAAGGTTGACGGGTTAATCGTTTCCAAGGGAGGTGGAAAAACAAGATGTCGGAAGAGAAGAATACTCTCATTGACCTCATTGAGAAGCGCATCATACTGAGCAAGTCCACGTCCTTGCCCCTCAGGTTCCGCTATCATCCCGAGACTGGCTCTACATCTATGTGGGAGGTAATGGAGGGACGGGAGGATGGAATCAAAGAATTTGCTACAGGCTCTGGTCTGGTGATGAGAAAGTTCCCCTGGATGTGGCCGTCACAGATGTATTTGGCGGCAGACGCGCACAACTTGCGGGGCAGGCAATCGCTGATTTCGTTCATGTGGTTGGGAAGAAGGGCGAGGTTCTCCTCGAGCGACCTGGGATAACTCTCTACACACAAATGGATTCCGCTATTGTGGTTGGGTGAAAAGCTATTATCCAAGCATTCTTCCCGAAGGAGATTGATGGCCATCTGGTCAAGGTGGTTCACCTCACCAATAGCTTCCGCATATCTCCCAGGGCGTAACCTTTGAGGAAGGATGATATTGTTGAAACCAAAGCCCAAACAAATGACATTTTGAACCAGGCCTGAGGAAGTTTGGTAGAGGTCTGTGGAGCAATCTCGAGGGACGGGCCGCCAATTATAGAGCTTACCTCACAACTCCTGTAGAGGGGCACCTACACTGACTATGAAAACACGTTTTAACGAAAGATCGGGCCGCCAATGCAAGTACGTATGGCATCGAGTAGAGATGCTGCTGTCCTTTGCTCAAAGGAATGGTTCCACCTCAATGATCCTGACACCGAACCTTTAGGCAAGAGGTTTACGTTCCGCTGTAAAGCTTTATCCCATTCAATGATGAGGGGATCTTCAGCTCCATCGAACCTCTCGGACAAGTGCTGATTGAGTCATCTACAAAGGAATTTATACAAGTTGGATCTGTTTAGCACATTACCGGTCAGAGCCACGGAAACCCGGCAATTGACTATCTCCAACGCTAGAGCACCAGTATCGCACAGGATGTTAACTTCGACAATGCTATTCCTCTTAACCCGAAAACTGAACTTCTCATTGGAGAACCGGCTAGCAACGAAGGATATGGCTGTGTATCGGGCGATTAGAATCCAATTCACGTTTCGCGAACCTTCTCTAGCTATACCAACCTTGCTGGAACCATCACTCATGGAATGGTTTCATCCGCGGCAGTGAGGTCTCTTGTTGAAACTTGGGCTGTGGAGAACAACGTTCCCCGGGTTAGATATTTTCGTGTAACTTTGTTGGTATGGTACTACCGAATAACAATATTGAGATCAAGTTGCATTATATCGGCATGGTCAGTGGTAGAAAAATTATGGTATCTCATTTTCTCTTGTTATTCCCCTTCGGCAACTAATTGCATTGTAGGTCTCGCAATCACAAACATTGTGAGAAATAACCCTAAGGAATTTGCTGTTCACTTTGGCCGACTGCATGGAAAGGATATTCGGCAGCACTACAAACCAACCGATGACTTTTGAGAGTGTGGGCGCAGACAGATCAACCAAATCGGAGAAGATCTTCAAAGACGTCAGAGCGACAACTACCTCGTACACCTACCACTTCCCGACTGGTCTTTTGTCCTCATCACAATTCACCCAGCCAGCGCTCACTGTTATGGAGAAGGCTTCCTCTCAGGACGAGATCTCGTCACTTAATGCAGCGCGATTCCGTTTCCGCCGGAAATTCGCTGGGTGAATACTCTGCTCTTGCGGCTTTGGCTGAGGTTACCCCAATTGAGTCTTTGGTCTCTGTCGTCTTCTACCGTGGTTTGACTATACAAGTCCCCGCCGAGCGCAATACCGATGGAAGAAGCATCTACTCTATGATTGCTGTCAATCAGAGTCCTATTTCCAAGACATCCAATGAGGAAGCTGTTCAATATGTTGTTGACAACATCGCGGACTAAATGGTTCTTTGAAGTTGTCAATTATAAGGTTATTAACCAGAAATATTTCTGCGCCAGTGATGTAAGTTTCTCTGCATTTACTCTGTATTTTACTCTTTTTGACATACAATTAGTTAAGCGCCCTCGACCGTCCCTCCAATGTGCTCAACTTTCTCAAGGCGCAGAAAATTGACATTCATGCTCTTATCGCGAAGATGTCCTTTGAGGACGCCAAGGAGATGCTCGTCGTGATTTTCCAGGAATGTGCTAAACAAAATAAAGCTAAACCGAAGTCAGTCGAACTCCAGCGTGATCTCGCCCCAATTCCTCTTAGAGGAATTGACGTCCCGCTCTACTTCACATTCTGGCGTTGTTAAGTCAAATCCTTGATATCACTTCTCGTGAAAAAGATAGTCATGTCCTGAATTGACCTCGGCAGGGTTGTCGGAAAATATTTCCCTAACGTGACAGTGAATCGTTTCCACCTCACGAATGTCTACTTTGAGGACGTGTACAAACTGACTAATATCCCCTGTATCGGTTAGGTTTTGGCTAATGGGGACATGTACGAGTACCCTGTCGCCTCTGGTGGAACCACAGCTTAATTTCCTTCTCTGGTTTTCATGTTTCTGTGTTTCGGTTTCTAGGTTTTGGGTAATGGTTTAGGGTGGGGTTCCGATTTCAATTCTTATTTTATGTAAATTCTGCAGGGGTCATGAACTGTATATAGTGTTTTGAATCCATTAGATTACCGACTGCTGAGTCTATTTTTCCCCTGAATTGAAGTCTGTATGATTTGGATAGCTATCATCGGAGCACTGGGTACAGCACACTCTTGTTGCGCCTGATATATATATCCTCCTAGAGAGGCAGTGGAAGTTAGTATCCGCTGAGGTCTCCAGGCATTTGTGTAGATCATCTTCCTGAATCTCGAACACTTTATCCTGCCCATTGCCGGCCTCGCTTCTATCTCATTCCTCCTATAATAGCCATGGTTCCCAATCGTCCAACTAGTCTGGTCTTGAGGAGAGGGCCGTTTGGTCGGTCCTCCTTGAGGTTAATGACTAGACTGGTCTAGGTCAAGTAGTTCAGTCTGGTCCAGGACTGGTCCCTGACCTGTCTTGATAAAATGATCTCATAAGATATAATTGTACTCATGTAAAATAGATCCGTGCTTGCAAAGAAAAACATTTATCATATTTTACAATTACAATGATACCACACTTACCTCTGTACAATTACTACTGTGTGAAGTCTTTGATCTTGTCCAGCATGCTCAGGATATCAGGCGTTCCCAGAATATCACATATGGCTCACCCCCATATTCATTCTGACAACAGCTTTGGATATGGGCTTCTGATGTGTGAGGCACCGAGGGCAATACCATACACAAATTGCTGGAGGATGAACAAGCTAGGAAGGAGTATAAAGGGGGCAGAGGTGAGTATTCTATAAGCAATGGGAATTGTGATGATCTTGATTTCTGATGTTAGCATAAACCTGGAGTTGGGTGTTCGAGAAAGCGGAAAGTGAACATAGATTCAGGAGAAAGGCCTTGTGTTGCGATGGGTGGAAGGATAGGAGAACTGCTGCTTTATAAATACTCCTGTCTAAACAAGTACTGTTAGCAAGTCAATTAGTGGAAGATAATAGGGGTGGAGAGTTAACAAATGTGAACTTCATTAGAGCTGTGTTAGCGATCAGGGTCTTCGTGATCATTTCATTTCATTTTTTCCACAGCAGTTTTCTTGATTTGGCCGTTCCTGTTAAGGATAAGTGACCATCCAATGCACCTTTTATCACCACTTGGTTATTGCCCAGTCGACCCAGTCTGACTGAGCCTTGTCCAGTCAGTTCCAACCATGACTCTCCAGTCAGTCTAATTTCTACCATTAGACTAGACTAGACTTTGACTCGTGTAGGTAGTCCAAGCCAGTCTTCGGCTGACCAGTGGAAACCATCATAATAGCCGTCAGATACAGAGGTAGATCTGGATAATAAACCTCAAGTATA
>Ga0307509_10004318_pt1 | contig 20653 bp, 20 predicted proteins | sample 10_EM_MG_FD_202245 | JGI IMG/M metagenome (GOLD analysis project Ga0307509, IMG submission 202245) | Populus trichocarpa ectomycorrhiza microbial communities from riparian zone in the Pacific Northwest, United States - 10_EM | ecosystem: Host-associated > Plants > Roots > Unclassified | place... | reverse complement strand
GCTGTGTAGTTGTAGTGGAGTATTATGCAGGATGCCTGGGAATATGGATGTTAAGGGTGATGATGAGAGAAGAGAATATTGAGGGTGATGATGAGAGAACAGTGTATCGCGTGTGAGGCTAAGTGCCAAGAAACCATGATGAACTATGCCAAGAAATACTCAGGGGTACCCCTGAAGCGAGCATCTCTCAGTGGTAAATCATGATGAGCAATGGTGTTGATGGACCAGTCTGGATGCACCGGAGGCAGAGTTGCTTTGACTGATATGTTAGGACGGAATGTGGTGTATTGGTTTGGCTCCAGATGCATGGAATTTGAGCGGGCGTTGCCAGGCAACTCAGGATGAACAGGACGCAGGGGACGCAACTCAGGACACACAGGACGCAGGGGACGCAGATTCAATGTCGCATGGGTCAGGACGCAACGGCGCAGTATCTGGCACAGGGCAATCTTTTGCTGATGACAGTTACCGGAACATGTTTACATGTTACTAATCCAGGAAGTCTGGTGTATTGGCTTCGGTCATATGGTGTCTAGATAGGTATCGTTCAAGTGCCATGAGCCATTGCTTCCGTTTGTCTGGCTTAAGGTCATCACCCTCACCACGAAACCTAGCTGGTGCTGGTATGTTAGGTGGCGGTATCCTGGGTGAAGGAGGAGGGTCTGCCTTTGTGGCTGTTTCGGGTTCTGAAGGAGGTGGAGGTGGCTGTCCTGGCCATTCAGGTAGTTGCCTGCCTCGACCTTTTTCTGCTCTTTCTTGTATGTCTCGGAATGCTCCAGGAGTTGTCTGGTCTCTGTAGGCTTAACATGAGGAAGCCAGCGATCCAAACACTGTTCCTAGGTAGCTTTGGCTTCTTGATATCCCAGGGCGAGGTGAGGATTGTTGTATGGGTAGAGTAGTCGCTGCTCTTATTACAGTTTCTGCTAGCTCCTCTGCTTCGAGCTCCTGATGTTAGGCTGCTCTTTGGAGGAGTTGTTGTGTGGCTCTTTCTTCTTCTGAGTCTGTATCGAGATCTCCTGGAAGGAGGCCACTTTCTGATCGTGGGCTTTCGGTTTCTGATTGTTCTGGTAGTGGTGCTGATGGGCCTGGCGTAGGCTCTGGTGTCTGTAGTGTCTGTGAAGAGCGTCGGTAGGTCCTGCCGGACCTTGTGGGACTTCTGCTCCTTTCAGCAATTGTGAATGTAGCACCTGACCCGTGAACTCTGTCCCTGCCGCTTCTGCTTCTCGCTAGGTATCAAGATATAGGAAGTGTGATCAATCCAACCTGGCGGTCCTCTGTCGTGAAGACCTTTGAATTCACCTGCTGTGGCGAAAAAATGTAACAGGTTTACTCCTGTCTAACGAAAGGTACAATAGCGGGCTAGTGGTTGACCCGTAAGCGCTAGGTCTAAGGGAGGCTTCAGAGAACTTGAGGATCAAGAGAGATAATAGTGCAAGGGCAAGTGGAACTCTGAGATCACCGTTCAACCAAGTATATTCTTAAAACATGACTCTGCTGAAGTCTGCCTTTCTCTTGCTAGCCAGGAGATGAGTTTAAATACAAGAGTTCTCCCAGAGCAATAGTAATCAGATATCCTGCAACCACAATCCTTACCGGGGAGGGCACCTTGCCCTGCATATCCTGTGATCCCACATGAAACCTAAGAGTCATAATACTGCCTCAATGCTATCGTCAGCTTACACTACCGTTCCATGACTTGTGTTCCTAAATAACACAATAAACATGCAAAACTAAATTTAACACAACCTACCGGGCCCTAATATAGCTCCGAGGCTGTAAAAAAATCAAACTACTCAGAGTAAGCAAAGTAATCAAACTCAACATAGGAAATCCTGCACTCCGCTCCTGAATACAGTTACCGGAACATGTATCCATGTTACAGTCCCAGAGCCAGAGATTATTCCTTGTTTGAACAACAATGAAAGGATCATCAGCCATATCGGCAACTCTTTTAAATGTCCAATAGGTCACTTGAAGCGGAAATTGGAAAGTTATCTCCCATTGTGGAATTCCGGGATTTTCTTCAATGAGAAGCTCTATCTGGAGTTAAGCAGGCTTTGGGAGAGGCAGGTCTCCAGAACCTGAGGTACCCTCAGTCGGGATGTTAATAATGAAGAATATAAATTATATGGTCCTGCTTCTCGCAATCACATTCCGGCTTTGAGCTCAGTGTATGTGGTTGTCAATTAGTGGAGGTTATGGTAAAGTGAATTCACGATAAAATTTTACCGCGGGTGCCCAGACTTTTGTTACACAACTATTCAAACACTTAAATAATTAACAGTCCAGCTAGTCTCAGACTCTTCTCCCTTCAAGTTATCTACTCCACCATCTAGCCTCTTCTCTAATGCTTACATCTCATAACACCATTCTATCTATTCCTCCATTTGGATACACAAAGTGAAGTAAATCCCACAAGTTGCCCCTATCTACTAAGTCATTTGTCCTGTCAAGAACATCCAATATATCTTTAGGCACTGGGTTTTATTTATTTTCATCTATGATATATGTTTATTCTAATTGTATATCATAATAGTCCCATCCAAAAAGAAGGTATTTGGTACCACTTGTAATGACCCCATAATAGGTAGCTAGAATAACTACAACCTGGGTCTAAATGATATACCAAGTGGTAACCAAAGGTAGTAAGGTTTAGTATACTTGGTATACAAGAATGCTGGCTCACATCGGGCAAGGCCCAGGACACAGTAGAGTAGCCTTAGGTACTCTATTAGGCTGGGTAACCTTTCATGAGAACATTCGCATCAAGTCAAGAGAATTATGAGAATATTACACGGATCTTGGAGATGACTTGAGTGGTCGACAGGAGGACTTCCGGAGCAGTTAAAAGCATAAGAGGAGAAAGTTACCATACCTTGGGAATTTGGCCATGATGCCCATGGGACCCAGTTACCATACTGAGGTATCAAAGTTGCCCCCCCTTTAATGCCAATGTCATGCTGGAACTTAGAGAGGTCATTTGCCTCACATCCTGCAGGCTCTTAGATGTTCATTGGCATACAAAATCTGCAGAGAAAGGCCAGCAACCTCACCAGTGGTGGCCTAAACATACATTTCAACTTTGAAGGGATGAGCTAACACCCCCCTGTGGCGCCAGCGTTGAGACAGCACATCATAGGTGGACGGCTATGTAGTTGCTACTTTACTAGTAAAAAGAGTTCATTGCAGGAGCTCCCGTAACACAGGATACGTTGTGGCCGTCCGTCCCACTGAATGTCATTTGCAGGATATATAAGGGGAGTATGGGTAACCCCCATTATGGGGGTCGCCTATAAATCGTCTCTCCGGCACAAAGGTGTCAATTTTAGCCAAAGGGTAGTAGGGTAGTTTTCCTAGTAGTATTTAGGTAGTCCAAGGAAGCCATGGCACTTTCGGGACAAATACCTCACTAACTAGCTGGGACCTTCTCCCCTTGCTTTGTAGCATTACTATGGGTTGTCAACACTAGAGGTATGAGTCCTATCATGGTAGAGTATGTCCCGTGAGCCTGGCTATTGGTAGTGCCCATTTAGCCAACTATATGCTACATCGAACCAGGGGAGCTTGCATGCAAATTATAATATTGCATAGTGGTGTAGATGAAATAATATACTGCATAGCTTGTATAGACGAAACTACCACTAGGTCAGTAAGTCCACCATGTAGGTATTGATGCCGGTTGTTGTCATAAGAGTTAGCCACTGGTATGGCTTCGAAAGAAAGAGCTTCACCACCTGGGCTTCTAGTGGAGATGCGTTGCAGAATCTCATCTCCTATTGATGGAGTTAAGTGTACCTGAGTTGGTCTGATCCTTCCGGCAGGATAATCGCTGATCCAGGGTAGACCTCGGACATCTCTGAGCAGGACAGGGTGCTCAGACAACGTTGCAGTAGTGGTGAATGTCAAAGGGTGAAATCTGGTATCTACTTAAGTTTAAGCGTTTGGCATTCTACTTCAATAACAACTTTCCTCAAGAGAACTCATTGAGTAAAGCTTTCAGCTTAATGATATTAAGTTTTATGGTTTGATTCTCTTGAATTATTTACCTCATCTTTATCTTCCACTTTCAGTGTTTGGTGCGGTGGCAACATAAGAGTTCACCTCGCAATAGGGTGTTCCCGTTACAGTACTTCCAATATTACCTTCATTCTATGTCTGCAGAACAACTATCCTCTTCATTCAGACAAGCACCTATCAATATGCATCAACAAATGAAAGCAGAATTCGCTAGCAATAAGCTTTCTGGTATTTTATTTCACTTTATTGAATAAAATTTATGCTAACTATATGCTTAAATAATAATAGAGGCAGAAAAGCAAGATAGTTAAAAGGAATTTAAAAAAGATTAGTTGAAAAGAATTGTGAAAAAAGGGCACTTTGGGTAAAAAAGAATCCAATTTGAGTAAGAAAGCTAAAAAAGAGTTGAATAAGGGAGCAAATGACGTGATGGAAGCAGCAATTGAGGGGTTAGTTCGAAAATAGCTTGTGATATAAGAATCATGTGTAGTTTAAAGCGGAGAGAAATTGGTATCTCTTAATATATACGGTTATTTGATGGGATGGCCCTGAATAGCAATATATTTAGAAGAATGTCCCTGCAAAAAAGAGGTGATACAATGCCACTCTTCTGGATATTAGGGTAGTCCATATTTTGATCAGGGTTTACCTTTTGCGCTATTGACTAGGTGTTGCACAAATAAAGCAGAATATTGTGAGTGGGAAATGTCAATATATAATTTGGTTAATATACAGAGACAAGCACTAAGTATGGGATTGTTGGCATGTCTGAGGACCATGACCAACTTTACTACAGGTAGAATATCTTGGAGGTGCGCTGCTTGAAATTTTTCCTCTGAAACTTTGAATGTATGATTTGTGGTCCCTTTGTGGTTTGTGCTTTTGGCTAGCCTTCTATGAGCCTGCTCAGGGAGATATAAGGATGGTAATTAAAGACCGACACACAAAGTGGATAATTGATAAATTCTGAAGATAGAATAAGGCAAGCATATTCAAGTTCCGGATGGTTATTACTTCACACAACATATATGTAATAGGGTTATTGCCCTTATTTTGTAAATGGTCTTATATTGCGGGCCACACAGTGGTATGCTATCAAACCTTTTTTTCACAGCGGCATTGCGTGAAATTTGCCACGACCGATAGACATCCTATCAAATAACTGTAACATATATGAATATTTATTTGTGAAAGTAAACAAAAGCAGAAATTATTTAATACATTTTATAAGAAAAGTCAAATTTTCAGAAGTTAGTAATTAAAATAAAAATAATCAAGGTATATAGTCAAAACAGATGTTTTTTTATTTTTCTTTTAAATCATATGGTCATTGTTTCTACAGTACAAGAAATGACATACATCTTTAACAATATGGCCAAAACAAAACCGAAAATCAAACCCACAATCAACAAAAGAAACAAACAGAACCAGTTCCCCCAACGTGACCAATAAGCGTCGCAAAGCAGCCATGGTTATAAATATGGAGAAATATAAGCCACTAACTAGGCTCGAGGGCCAGGGGCGGATAGGGGGGTAGAGGGGAGGAGGGGGTTTGGTGGGGGAGTGTGGTGGGAGCAAGCAAGCGGGGGCATTCCAGGAGGGAAACCAGTGGCAGTGGTGCGAATGAACTCAGCCAGCGCAATGAGCAGCTGCCGGTCGGACCAGATTGGAGGCCCAGGGGCCAAGTCCGAGACCCCTTAGAGGAGGCGGGGTCACTGGTGGGCGCACGAGGGGCAGGACAAGATGGCATGTTCCAAGGTTTGTGGGGGCGCAGAGCATAACGGGCAGGAGGTGTCGGCATCACGATTGTCCCATGAGGGGTACATCAGCAAAAAATTACCCTGCGTCAGATACGGTGCCGTTAGGGTCCTGACGCACTGGACGTTCAATTTGGATCCCCTGCATCCTGTGCGTCCTGACTTGCGTCTCCTGTGTCCTGTGCTTCCTGAGTTTTGTCTCCTGCGTCCTGTGCGTCCTGAGTTGCGTCTCCTGCGTCCTGTGTGTCCTGAGTTGCCTGGCAACGCCCGCTCAAATTCGATGCGTCCTGAGTTTCCTCGCAACGTCGGCTCACATCCCATGCCACCCAGGTCGCACTGCGAGCTTCTTTGTGTGAGGATGGGAGGTTGCCTCACAGCAGCGTCCTCAATACCTCGAGGCGCCCGCCTGTTCAAGTTCCTTCGATCTGCTCATGGATGCAGCCTATTATCGCCTCTTCATTGCGTCGGCTGGCATCGGCAGTAGTAGCACTTTTTTTTTAAATGATGTCTTCCTCGCGCGGGTCATATACTACTGATCATCCGCCCTTCTAGTTTATACATCTGGTGATTCTACTCTATAGCTTGTTTATTCATCGGTAGATTTTATACTACTATACTAGCACTCGGTTCATCCCTCAATCAGTGCCAGATGTAAAATAGCATCGCAGATGCCTTCTGATATCTGGATCTCTTAATATACCTTGTTACAGGTTCTCAAATCGATACGGCTATTGACAATCCAGTGCCGATCCCCCTCTGGTACATTCCCTGCCACCCCTCCAGACTCCTCATCCTCCTCAGAATTGAGGTTCTCAACACCCCCACCGACCAGTCCTTCAACCTCTCGTGAAGGTAAGCATTCTCAATTCCCTTCATAGAAATTTCCGCATCACAGCTAACATCGATATGTAAAGTTAATCCTAAGATGCGAAATGATTTTTTGACAACCTCCGCTCGCTGCTGGGAGAAAATTTCCCATGCTTCTCCGACAGCCCATGTTGTGAGTATTCTTCTCCTCCCAACAATGCTTTCAACCAACGTTCCCCCACCCGAAGCAATCTCCTCCTCTTCCGATTCTAACTCATCCAACCTTTGAGCTAGAATTTCCTACATATTCAGATGAATGGTTAGTCTTCCATCTCTTTTTCTTCCTGTTTTACTTTTTTTCTTATATTGGCTAACCATGAAGTATTGAGGAATTCACATATTCATGTCCTCCTCAAATTCGGTTGCTATACTAGGCAGGTTGATATCTGCCTTGCGTAGCTCAGAAACCGAATTAGAGCAGGAAAGCAAGCTATGCGAGCTGCAATGCGAGTAAGAGAGAAGCGGAGAATAAGAAGGGTAAATAAAACCTTTAAAATATCTTGGAAGGGGCGATTTATGCTAACATCTAAAGGCTGCACTAATGAAGTGCACCCACCGGGTATTAGGCTTACGGTGATATCATTGGCAAGGAGCGTATCCAGTACTTCCTGTGTTTTGTGGGCGGCAAAGAGATCGAGAACAAGAAGCCTTGGCTGACTATTGAGAACAGGTATGAATTTATTCTGGAGATACTCGAGTAAGTTTTCTGCATTGGAGTAAGCCTTGGCATTAAACTTAACGACCACTCGGCGATGATAGCTCTCCATCTCCTGCACCACAGTTGGGCCAATCTCCTGGCCACGAAAAATGATAAGCGGCTTCACTCGTGGAATCCCGTCAGCGAAAACCGTAAGTTGGATTGTCCCCTGTCGCTTATCCCACCCCGACTGACTGCTTTGTGCCCAGATTGTTTTCTCACCAATCTTGTTGTAAGTCTGCCCTTCCAAGTACTCGAATGGTAAAGGTGTTTGGTCCATATCGCTAATATTGGACAATTGATAGCGCCCGATAGGAGTAGGTAAGTCGCCTAATTCCTGCGAATCCTCGGGACGGGGCTGAGAATTTCTCCGGTTATATTGAGCCCAGTTCAGAATTGAATCTGCAAAGTGAGCCGGTAGCTGACTTGCGTTATTAGTGATAAAGCGAAGGGAGATGTGGTGCCAGCTGAGAAAGTTGCGAAACCACCCATTGGAAAAGGGAAAACTGGTAAGCTGCTCCGTTGGGTATACCATTTTGAAGATATCATTGCTGATTCTTCGAAACCATCCTCTTCCCACAATTCTACCACATGCCCTATGTATACGAAACAGATCGTATAGTTCCCTCGCTAGTTTCTCCCATTTCGGTTTCCTCCCACCCCCCCTTCCCAGACACTGACCCTTCGCCAGTTCATTGAATTTCCCCTCCGCCTCCTCCTTCCTCCAGCGAGATAGGTTGCTCTTGGTGACTTTAAAGCGCTTGACAACTTCGGCTTGTGTGGGCTTCGGGCGTTTGGTTGGGCCAATTTGAATTGAGGGGGAATCCCAGTAGGATAAAACTCGGAGTTTATAGCTAACAGTATATCTGGGATAGGGGTTTTCGACACGCTTTGGTAGGCTTTGTTGCCTTTCTGAAAGGGCTTTTCTCTTTGGGCCTGGCTTTCGCTCTACTCCAGCATAGAATCGATCTGTTGAAAGCGGTTCAAGGACTGGCTGGACCTTGGAGCTTCCGGCAGGTTTTGGAGGTTTTGGAGGCATAGTTGTATAATATCTTGTGTACGATAGAAATATATTTTTTTCATTGTTTATCATTAAATGTACATATTTGATATTATTTTACATTGAATGTTTTTTTTTTTTATCCAGGAACCATGACTCGAGGTTGGGAGTCATCAGTTTAAGCTTCTGTCCCAACTGTTGATTCACACAGGATGATTACTCTGCATACGCCCCACGTTAATTAGACCTCTTAGGGTGAGGCCCAATTATTTCAGTTTCTACCGTATGTACGTCTGATATCTGCCCTGAGTTCACAGCGCTTACAAACTAAACGCCAGCGAGGCGGCACACTCGATGCTCGCATCTGTAGTCTCTGATTTGGAAGAGTGCCATGAGCTTGGCTTGAAAACGGCCCCGCAGTTCACCATACATGTCTTCCGTTCGGGCCCGCACCCAAACCCAATCATTGCAACGCCCGTGGTTCCTAAGATTGAGAGCCACCGTACATCGCGCACGGGGGATGTCGTCTATTTCCGTTGCTTGGAACGTCTGAACTGGAAGTTCTAGTTGTGTAAGTAGCTCCACTGGAAGTGATTCGAGTATCTCAGGGTCCTCCGGAAGACGGCGCTCTGGCGGCAGATTATGGCTGGCTGTATCGGATTAATCCACGACATATAATTTCAATGGAAACCCCCAAAACCCGACTAAAATGGGCAAGGTTGGGAACATTGTCCCGGCGTCCCTTCAGCATCCTCCTACGAAGGTGAGGCGCTGTTGTGGTACCAGTTGTGTCCAACTGTTCTACCACGTCTGAAGAGAGATCTGCACCGCAACGTCGCAGAGATTCCAGATTCAATAGTCTCATTCGGATGCCATGCTGTCGACTATAGCTCTGCACAATTTGCCGTGAGGCATCGTTTTTATTCAATTGCCGCCATCCAGCCTTGATTTGGGTCTTTTGCACAAGCTCACTAAACTCGGTTGAATACATCGGAATATTGGCAAACTGGCAACTATCATCACAAAAGTGACCAAGCTAATTTATCTGCATGAAGTTGAAATGGGATTCACAAAAGATCAAGTCCATAGTAACTCGGTTTCTTCTTCCCTTTCTGCGTCGCGCATCCGGCGCCGTTTCGAGGGTGCGATCCGCTCCCTTGTCTTAGGCCTATCATGTCACAGGTCCCTTCGTTGCTCATCAATCTTTGCGCGTATGTCTTTAGTTAGTCGAATCTCTAAAAAGATATCCTTCATCTTGTGAAACGTGTCCAGATAGTCTTCCATATAGGTGATTGTTTCCGCTTTATGGCTTCCGTATTGCGCCATCATAGTGATATCGACAAGTGCCCTGACGCATCCGAATGGACACTTGAACGGTATCAGTTGGGCACTCCCAGGCTAACACAGTGCCACAGCCCGAACGCCTAGAACACACCGCACCACGTTCTGCATCTCTTTCCCTTGCCACTGGGTGCCCTCATTGTAGGCCTTTTTTGGGGACAAGGAATCCTGGGTAAGGCGGTAATGCCTTCCAAACTTGGTCAAATGCCTCAAGTCATCCGTGCTTTTTCAGAAAGCCCTGGATCCAGTCTATCATGTGCTTGAATAACCCAAGATAAAATGTATAGAGCATGTCTGGTTTTTGTCAATTTAACGGCGAAACCCGGTTGAGCCTGGAAAAAATATTTTGACTTAATCTAATACCAAGACTCTCAGGTGTCATGTCAGCCTGGTCGGTGTCTCCGATCAAATTTTCATAGTCGTAATGGTGATATATTGCGTAATCTCTAATTAGATAGACTTTCATGTTGGTTCCTAATTCGACCGGAGGCACCTCGCCTCTAGAACAGACGTTGGATATTATTCCATAGAGGGTAACCTTTTTGATGTAGTCCGCAATCCAGAGGGCCAAGGTTGGGAAGCACCTGCGAATCTTCGTATCGGAGCTGTCAATTGGTACCCCGTCATGCGCCAGATCTTGTAGAGGCGCAAAGATGAGTTCGCATACATCCCGTAGGGTGTCCGCGTTGATTTGTCTCTCGTGTTGATCTGCTTTCGAGGACTTTGATAGTTTTGGGGGAATGGGCAATAATGCAAGAAGCAGAACTGCCATGGATGTAGGGCTGTTGCGCCGGCAGGACGGAAGATTTCCAAGCGTCATATAGACAGGCCATGCTTTCTTGTCGCGGGAGAAGTTTGTGAGATGCGTCTGATCAGACATCCCTATGATCAGAACAAGCGTCGCACCTGGCGGAAGTGTGTCCTGGTTTCCGTAAGGGATTGTTTACTTACAAAAGGGTTATGTGGCTGTACTTGAAGATCTCACCACCAGTCTGCCGCGTGCATTTCGGCATATATCCGTTGTCCATTGGGGTCGTATTCCCTGCGTGGCGTGTCAACGAAGTCAGCTCTGTAGGCGATCCGTCGCAGGAGATATCTGACGCAATCTAGAATGTTGCGATAGAAGAATGGCAATGTTCACTTGCCATCATCAACCTGTCGTTCATTCCTTTGAAGATGTGCACAGCGAGGATCCAATGCCCGGAGGAGGTTCTCAAGCCTATGCATGGAGCTATACCCGGCCGATGAAGCATTACTGAGAACACTCGAGAAGTATTCATTGATTCGTGACTTCGGTACTTTACCCTCAATGAACTAAGACGCTAGGTTGAAACCGTACGCGCTACTAAATGCGGACCATGGGTGCGGACACAGATTGCTTTGTTTTGCTCAAAACCCTTGACATGAGCTATAGATTCACGGGCCTCTTCAGAAAGCATCGGTTTACTGGGTAATGGACTCGTAGTTTGGTTGAGTATCTCTGTATCAGACTTGTGACTGAGGTCATCGAATGCGCAGTACGCATGTCTGGTGGGATCTGGATCCGATTCATAGTCGGACTCCAGGCGGAGATCCCCCTCGGGGGGAATTATTTTGCTTCCTTTGTTATCGTTAGTAGTCGGTGAGGATGCATATTGTATTGTGGACACTAAGATGATATCCAGACTTACGTGCGCATTTCGCAGGTGCTTCTCATATGTACCAGACCAGCTGGATTTCCGTCGGCAGAATGGACATTTGTTAGGAATGGGGCGCCATTTCCCAGATTATATCGGCCTTGTGTAGTTTAGAGTCTAAGGCGATCCGGGTGATGTCAACAACGGGTGTGGATCGCACAGAGGGTCAAGCGGCCCGAATAAATTAAACTGGATCAAGTATTTTGAATGACTTAGTGTAAAGGTCACGTGGCACAGCCTTGGATTGTTTGTTTCAGGATCATGATAGTAGACCGAGAATATTACCTGTTTGAACGCAACAGTCTTTATTCCGTTTCATTTGTTCAAGTTGAATCACATTATGAGGGTGCCCTGTGGGAGAGCGTCAGATCCCGGTTCCCGAATAAATTGTTAAAAATACTTGTATCTTTCAACCAGCCTAAAAGATCATCCTGGTTTATCTATAATGGGAACAGATCGACACATGAGGACCTTATACCAAGAATCATCTGCCATTCAGAACTTTCACAAGATCCACAAGACGCACATCTCTAGCCTCTCATATTTATCAAAAGAATATACTCGAAAACATATTCGATATGGGGCAGGATATCAACATCATTCAATACGTACTGATGCACCCCGGCGGGCCGCAGCTGGCACCAACAGGTGAGACATATCAGCTTCCTGCTAATTCTCTCTTTGGAGAAATCACATTTCGACGCTCGGACAAAAGAAAAATCACTGAGCATTAGAGGTCAATGGGCATCGCAGTTGGTCTCCAAGGTGACACCATATACAATGCATGGTGGGAGGCTGTCAAGAATCAAATCTTAGCCAGGGGTTATCAGACTGATCTTCACCACTTCCCTGACCCAGAATTCCTGCAAATTGTCGCCGGCTTCCGGCAATTGCGACCTGCCTGCGATCAAGTCGCCACTGCATCTGCAGCGAACGACATACCTGGTATGCAGCAGGAGGACAAGGCAGTGGTCCCACTGGTTAAGCACTGTGGCAAGAAGTTGACAAATACAGTGAACTTGAAAAATAAGCCGTTTCCGCAGGTGCCGGGAGCCCCTCCGGGCCAGGAGATCGTCCCGAACATATTACTCCCAGCGAATGCCCCCACAGCCAATGCACCCTGGCCAGCTCAATTCCAACCTGCCCCGGCTCCTGGTCCATAGCAAATCCCTCCTCTCCCGCCGAATCCCCAAGGGCCAATACAACTTCCTTTGCCAGAGTCTGCATATCCTGGTCCGTCAGGACGCGCTGGACATGATATGCCTCCCCGGGCGATGCACCCTCTCAAATTGCGGTTGCGCTCGTCTGCTAGCACACTCAAAATATCAGGTGCTGCATCGGCGAATAACCCACAAGAAATCTTTCCTCAGGTCGTAGTGAATAACCAGCCACTAAACAATCCTCCTCAGACAGCGGATGGTGCAAACCAAATCCAGGCTCCCCCGCTGAATCCCCAAGGGCCAAACCAACCTCCCTCAACAGCGTCTGCAAATGCTGGTCCGTCAGCAAACCAAATCCCACCTCTCCCGCCAAATCCCCAAGGGGCACATCAACCACCCTCTATTGTGTCTACCGGTCCTGGTCCGTTAGAAAGCGCAAGCAGAATAATCCTCCCCCCGTGATTGCCCCTGCGATATTAAGATTGCGCTCGTCGGGAGTCACAATGCATAAAATGGGTGCTCCCCTCGGGAATCACCCTCCGCAAATCCAACCAGCTTGCCCCTTAGCTATTCTTGGTACGCTTGCGCCGGCCAATTATGAGGCCCAGATAATTCGCCATGTGCTAGATCAGCTTAATGTAAGGCAACAAGCGCCAGATCTATGTGATGTGAGGCGAATCAGTTAGTGTTTTTCAAAATTACCCCAATGATTGGTGTGGTGATGTACGAACAAATGAGATACAGACTGGAGGGCTCTACTTGGTCACCCATTTGCCCAGCTCATTGTTTGGCAAAGATATCCGGTTGATAGCGAAGCAGCGCGACCCAATTATCTCATCCTCTATTGGCCCTATCCTCATATCAATGATGTGGGTGTTGCAGAGTTAAATTCATATGACATTGGGGGCTTGTCATCGCCAATTTTAAGATGTGTACCCTCGGACAGCATTCGCTACATATTGGGCGCCATAGGGGAATGTCGGCGCGAGCAAGGTCAAGACTCTACACATGGATTACATTATTCAAATTATATTTTGATCCAGAGTGATCAGGACGTACGTACCTGGCACTTGTCGAATGTACCTAATCAGGACCTGCTTGACGTGCTCGTTTATTGTCATCGCCCAGCAACGCCAGCTAGACCAGCTACACCACCGGAGCCGAGACACAGATACCTCGCACGAAATGCTGTCTCTAATTGGTCAAACGCCTTAGCCGAACGTAATGTCAACCCGGAAGCTCAACCGAAGGGAAACGCTATTCCCATGAACAGTACTAACGCCAGTGGATCACAAAACCCACAAGATTCTCCCCTTTTTCTTTTGTGATAGAGCTGCCCATCATCACATGTTTCACACGACTTTGATTTGCACTGTATTAGGGTGGTCAGTATGACATCTCCTGTTGACCAGGGCTGTGATTCCGCAGGACTACGGATACCTCTCACAATTCAACCGCAGTGAATGGTGAACACACATCGCATCATGAAACAGGTATTGAGTCCCACGAATCACGATAAGGCACGGAAGCGTAAGGCGCACTTTGACGTCGATCATTGGGATGAGGGGAGGTCCAAAAGGCAGTGTCTTGTTGCTTCTGCTAAAGAATTTTTGAAAGAGGACCAGCTTGAGAAGTGCCAAATGGTTTTCGAAGACGATAGTAAGGACGAGATTCAGGTTAAGAGACTATGTTTGCCCCCGAGAGTGTGATCGATATTATGGCGTGTAGATTGAGGCTGCGCCTACAGAGTCGCCGAGGGTATTAGCATTTGATATTGATAGTTTTAATAGAGTATCATAATTAGACTTAGAACAGATTCAATTTCTCATAGCAGGTCAATCAAGTTGGAGGTGTTCATCCTCGTCAGCCGAAAGTCATGATCTCCGGGGGTTGTGTTCGGTGTGTGATGCGCAGCAAGATTGGGTTAACGTCTTATCACCAGCCTTAGCCCTTTGTGGACGCCAAGGGACGCCAAGATGCATCGCAGTAGGCGACGTCTCGTGGCGTCAAACTCACATGAGGTTTAAAATGATGTTTGACAACAGGCGATGGGAGACTAAGCCATTGATCTATTCTCTACGTTTGGTGTATGCTCTCTTTGCAATTCGTTCTTCTATTAACGATCATTGTTAGTCATGCCCGTGATACTTTACCATCCAAGTGTCTTCTACACACAACCCTACCCGGAGCACCTACAGTACACGCCGGACCCTAAGGGCGACAAACAAGGAAGAGCAAGAGCAAACCCAACACTCTTGGTCTTGACGCCTACAAGAGGTCCTCTCATGCGCCCCATCCACATCTTCCTGTTACCTCCAGACACACCACACTTACGATTGCGCTTTTCGAAAGCGCCCAGACGGCCTTCGTCGGGAGAGATATTTATGTCAACTACAATCCATACCCTCTGAGCCTTACTTGACGTCGTATCAATAGCCTTGGTCGGCCAACCATTGTGTTTGCCCTGGCGGCTTGATCCAATTCATTCATCCATCAACAAATGGCGCCCCCAGGCCGCGCGTGACGCCAATTACCCAAGGGAAAGTAAGCAAACATGCACACCTAACTTTGGAGATCAACGTTAACTCTCTGCTTCGCAGACATCCCACTGGTCAGGCTGGCACGCCACAAGTTCAGAGCAGAATACCAAGAAGAACTCTCACACGTTCGGCAGGCCGTCGCCCCACGGGAGACGCATTGTGAGCAATCATGGTCACCCCTGCTGTGCATGAATAGAATACCGAACTGAAAAATCTGTTCATTTTGTGAAATGAACAGAGAACTGGAGCCTGTTGAGCGCCCACACTTCCAGCCGGCCGTTGGGAATTCCGGGTATTTTGATCCAAAGTCTGGAGTAGTCTGAATTGGTTATACTGACTGTTTAACTCAAACCAGAAATGTATATGGCGACATTGCGTATGCGAAATCGTGGTGTGGATTCAAGCATCTGTGTGGCTCATCTTCTGTGTATCCTATATGGCGCGAGCAAATCAAGGCCTATATTATAGCTCGCCTTCTTGACCCCGGTCGCCTAACTCAATCGCAAGTTGACTGAATTGTTTGGTTTGCTCGCAGCCTTGCGCCAGTCAAGGACCGTATTGAGCTCATCAAATGCCAGCACCACACGGATGATGTTGGAGAGTTCATCCGTCATCGGAAAATTGTGGTCAAAGATTAGGCCAAGAAACTGCAGACGATGCATGAGCGCCAAAACCCTGGGCGGGATCTTCGTGGCGACATTGCGGAACCTCCAGGTAAGTATTACCAATATTTATTCCGTTAGCACTTGACTGACAGCAGGGCCCAGTGCCTTACACAGATTGGCATTCCCCATTTTCCCCGCGTCCTTTGAGAATGCATATTATTCGAAGGACTGGTGCACTGCCTACAGTGCATGCATTCCTCGGCGACCCATGGTTTGTAAATGACTCCGACCGGGCAATCTGCTGGCGGGTTCTGACTACACCGAGCATCATGGATGTGCCCCAAGTAGCAAGAGGGAAAGACGTGGAAGAGGAAATTCCATGCCGCCCCTATCTAATTGGTACGACAGGAGAAGGTGCCGCCATGCTACGTCAGAAGCCCCATGATCCACTCCCCCTACGCCAGGTCATATTTCTCAATAGAGATGATGTCATTTGTGCGTAATTCCTCGCTAACAAATGCTACCATCCCCTGGACCTAATAGTTCTCAAGTCACGTCGCGAAGATGGAGACGACCTGGACGAAACCCCCGAGGCTCCCAAGAGGGGGTATCCATTTTTTGACCGAGAAGTCTGGGATGAGTTGGCTGGAGGGGAAGACTCTGTGAGGGAAAGGCGGGATGAAGAGTCTGTTCACGACGAGGAATGGCTAGAGGCCGAGCCAGAGGGGGAAACTGGGGGGCATTATGGCGCTGGGGTGATCTAGGTGGACGACGGCGATATAAGTATCTAATCCGCAGCATCATTCATATATCTGTATCCTTCATATTATAATGGAATAGATAATTACAGGAGGATCTTCAGGCACTTCGAGATCCGGGCCCCGCAACATGTGTAACGGGGGCACCCTGTTGAGAGGTGAACTCTAAGGTTGCGACGGCACCAAACACTCAAAGTAGAAGATAAAGATGAGGTAAAATAATTCAGAAGAATCAACGGTAAAACTTAATATAGTTAAGCTCGAAGCTTCACTCAATTTAGTTCTCTCGAGGAAAAGTTGGTTGTTCAAGTAGAATGCGAAACGCTTAAACTTAAGTAGATATCAGATTTAAGCCTTTGACATTCACGACTACTTCCGACCTTGTGCGAGCACCCTGTCCTGCTCAGGGCCTGTCCAAGGTCTACCCTCAATCAGGATTTATCCTGCCGGAAGTATCAGACCAACTCGGGTACACTTAACTCCGTCAATAGGATAGGAGTTTCTACAATGCATCTCCAATTCAACTGCAGGTGGAAAAACTCTTCCTAGTGAAGTCATACCAGTGGCTAGCTGTTATGACAACAACCTGAGTCAATACCTAGATGGTGGACTCACTGGCCCAGTGGCAGTTTCGTCTATACAAGCTATGCAGTCTATTATTAAATCTACGCGACTATCCAAGGTGATAAATTGACATGCAAGCTCCCCCGGTGAGATGTAGCTGATGGTTGGCTAAGTGGTCGTGTAACGACCCTACTATAGGTAGCTAGAATCACTATCACCTTAGCCCAAATGGTATACCAAGAGGTAACCTGAGGTGGTATGGTCTCGTATACTTTATGCAAATAGCTGGTAAACCTAGGAGAAGGCCTAGGGGGTAGTTGAGTAGCGTTGAGGTACTCTACTAGGCAGGGTAACCTTTCGGGAGAACATTCGCATAAGGTCAAGAGAATTATGGGAATGTTACACGGACCTCCGAGACGACTTCTGTGGTCGCCGGGAGGACTTCCTGAGCGGTTAAAGGCATAAGAGGACAAAGTTACCCTACCTTGGGAATTTGGTCATTATGCCCATGGGTCCCAGTTACCCTACTGAAGAACCCAAGTTACCCTGCCTTCACCGGCAAAGTCATCCTAGAACTTAGAGGTCAATTGCCTCACATTCTATGGGCTCTTAGATGTTATTGGGCGCACATGTATGTGCGCCGGGAGGCCCCACGCCGGTATGAGGGTGGCCAGAACATGCTATTAAACTTGGGCGGGTTGTGCTAACACGCAACTCTGGCCCCAGCGTTGGGACAGCACGTCATAGGCAGACGGCTGTGTAGTTGCTCGTTTGCTAGTTAGAAGAGGTCATTGGAGCAGGTGCCGTAACACCGTATAAGTCGTCACAGTCCGTCCGACCAAATGTCGTTCGCAGGATATATAAGGAGAGTATGGGTAACCGCCAAAATGTGGGTCGCTCATATATGGTCTCTCGGGCATTTAGGGGTCTATTCTACCCTACGGGTTGTAGGGTAGTCTTCCTAGTGGTCCTCAGGTAGTCTCCGAAGGCTAAGGTGCTCGCGAGACAAATATCTCAGTAACCAGCCCGGACCTCCTCCTCTTGATTTGTAGCATTACTATGGGTTGTTATTGGACTCTAGAGGTATGAGTCTTATCATGGTAGAGTATGTCCGGAGAGGATGGCTATGGGTAGTGCCCACTTAGCCAACCATCGTCTACATCTCACCGGGGGAGCATGTATATCAATTTATCTCATCGGATAGTCGCGTAGATTAAATGATAGACTGCATATCTTGTATAGACAAAACTGCGACTGGGCCAGTGAGTCCACCACCTAGGTATTGACTCCGGTTGTTGTCATAATAGCTAGCCACTGGTATGACTTCGATAGGAAGAGTTTTTCCACATGCGGTTGTATTGGAGATGCATTGCAGAAACTCATATCCTATTGACGGAGTTAAGTGTACCCGAGTTGGTCTGATACTTCCGGCAGGATAAATCCTGATGCAGGGTAGACCTCGGAGAGACCCAGAGCAGGACAGGGTGCTCGCAAAAGGTCGGAAGTAGTTGTGAATGTCAAAGACTAAAATCTGATATCTACTTAAGTTTAAGCGTTTGGCATTCTACTTCGACAACCAACTTTTCCTCGAGAGAACTCAATTGAGTGAAGCTTCGAGCTTAACTATATTAAGTTTTACCCTTGATTCATCTGAATTATTTCACCTCATCTTTATCTTCTACTTTGAGTGTTTGGTGCGGTCGCAACCTTAGAGTTCACCTCTCTACAGGGTGCCCCCATTACAGTATATAGTTAAGCGCACTCGCTTAACTCTCTTCTGAGAATTGTTGTTTTTTAGCCTACAGTTTGGACATTGTTTGATTACGAGTCGCTTCTCTGGTAGAAGAAGCATCGGGTGGAAAGAACAATGTCTTCAACTATGGCTGTGTCACGCTCTCATTCTCGTCCTGAGCGTATAACTGATATTGAGCGAGAAATATCTCGAACCGCTGCAAGAATAGACCGGAAGAGATTAGGTTGGCGGCCAATCCAGCAGCTCTTGACATATGACATTGAGAATGACCCTACCTTTGAGATTGAGATACCCCGTACGGTCAGAGAGATGGAGATTGAAGTGCCTAGCGCCTTCCTCCAAAGTTTCACTCATGACCGGTCAGTAGGACGGAGAATACCCCAGAATAGCCAGCAGAAGATGAATTTCGCTGATTTCACAAAGGATCTCGTTGAACCATACATACTTGAGGAAATCACACGGCAGATACAAGATGCACAAAGCCATCTCCTCAATCTTGCTGAAGAGCATCAGCATGCATTTGAAACTGAGATCGTGGAAAACGCTAATCGCGGGATGGAATACCAATGAAAGAACTTCTACAACCTAGCTATGTCCGACCAGATGATTCGGAAAAGGGTAGAAGCCTTGGAGCAGGCTGCTGCCCAGGGATACTCCATTGACGCTGAGAATGATGTTGTGATGAACGCTGCCCCTGCCCTTCCTTTGGCAATAGAACCCCCTCCTCATTATGCTGCTGAAGTGGCAGCCTGCATCATAAATGAGAAATATCAACCTTGGTTGAATGAGGTAGGTCGACAATTTATCGCACAGCAAGAGCAGATTGTGGAATTGCAAAGGCATGTGGCCGAAGCACATGAACGTCGAACCCCTCTCGAAGTGGCCTTCAGTGAGGTTGTCAGATCACGGGGGACAACTCCTTCAGTCAAAAACCTCCGGCCCTCGTCATGTCCTCTCGGGGTTACAAAACCTAGCTCCATTTCGTCGGGGAGATCAGCGAGACAGAACTCTCCTCAGCCACCACCTCCGGAGGCTGTCCCCGCAACACCCTCCCCTTTACCACGATCGTCGACTATACCTGCCCCTCGGGCAGTGGAACAAAATACGCCGGCGATTCGTATCGAACGAGAATGCCACTTTGCGGTAGCAGGGCAAACCCCTCTACCCACGACTCCACAGATCCCAGGTGCTTTTGTTTCGACAATTGCACCACCCGCACAAGCAAAGCCTTCAGGTAATGTTGGACCTCCCGGTTTTGCCCGAAGGTCAGAAGCGCTAGCGCCTACGGGTGTTTGTTCGCCTGCCTGTAGGGTTCTGGCCGAAGGAAGCGATATTCGTTATGCAAATAGGTTTCCATGTCTCCAGAGTGACTTTGAGGGGATCAATATTTGGTCGAGACCGAGGAACGACGCTCCTCAGCCAAAGTCAAAAGAGAACAGATGTGGGTACTGTGAGCGCGTAAGGCACACTAGGCATAGTGACTGCCCTGATTTTTTAAGAGACAATGCGGTTAACACTCGTGCCGCTAGCCAACAACCTCCTCCCCCACCGTCTAACCCATTACGTGAGAGAATGGACGAAGACGGGCCGGGCGAAGATGGTTTTAGTGTGTATGATTGCCCTAGGGGAGGCCCTGGCGGCAACGCTGGTGGCAGTGGAGGAAATGTTCCTCCCTGTGGTGGAAACGCTAGAGGCGGTGGAGATCCGTGTGATTCCGACTCCTCGTCAGATGGCGATTCGGACTCCTCCCTTCCCGACCCGCGGAAATTCCTAGGAAGATGCAAGTCCCATTGGAATGATGCGAGGAAGGAAAAGTATGATAGGCGGTGTCATGAGCTTGCTGAGTATCTTCGGAAACAACGCAAGGGTAAGAAGTCAGCGCATCGACCGAAGAAACCTGAGAAATTAGGTGTCGATC
>Ga0307509_10004317_pt1 | contig 20654 bp, 31 predicted proteins | sample 10_EM_MG_FD_202245 | JGI IMG/M metagenome (GOLD analysis project Ga0307509, IMG submission 202245) | Populus trichocarpa ectomycorrhiza microbial communities from riparian zone in the Pacific Northwest, United States - 10_EM | ecosystem: Host-associated > Plants > Roots > Unclassified | place... | reverse complement strand
AAACTGGATGTGACATCCAAACGCTGGGTGACGAGATGCATATCAACGCACGTAGAAAGATGCACGCTCCACTGAGGCCAAAGGAACAAACAGCGGGAAAAACACTTTATTCGATGTTGTAACGACTTTCGTCTCTCCTGCCACAATAGAGCGTTTACAGGCGTGTAAGATCGTCGTGCACGATTGGAATAGATTTAAGTCGAGGAGGGGAGGGGGTGAGTACAGAATCTGGTGGATAGCGCTCCGGTGGCACTCCGCCCCCTATTCGTGGCCTGGGGTTCTCGGGGGGCTGCTACCGTGCACCTGGACGATTACAACCGTGGTTCATAGTTGGTTGGGGCTCCCTGTCGGCTCCAGTGATCGGGTGGGGATTAGGGAGTGTCGTGGGCGGGGGATTTGTAAATGTTGTGGAAAGCCATGCCTGAAAATGGGTACATTGGAGATGAAGGGATTGGGTACGGATAGCTGGGGTGTGTGGACTTCGCGCGTTAACCCTTGAGCTCGTTCACCACGATCCACGTTCAGCCCAATTCCCAGACGTTTAGTGAACATGCTCTACGAGTAGACGACGTACGAACCTGCGCGGTGTAACTTTGAACATGGCACTAACATTTTGGAACGCATAGCGGGCTCACATAAAGGCAGACAAGTTTATTCCCGACGAGTTGGGCATCGTGAGGAACGCTGTGTCCCATCGGATAATGGGCAGACCAATTTGGAGTCGAAAGGACTCTCCTATATCCTCCACCCGCCCCGTCATCGACCTGCTGGATCTGGATGTCGCTTTGACCCGATTTGCTGAGATCGTACATCTGAACACTCCATCCCGGGCGGAATGGTGAACAGCACAGTTCCAACACTTTCATATCGAAGAGCTGAAGAGTGTGTGTGTCGGGATGAAGGTGTATTGTTATGACGTCTTCCGCCCACTCGTCCCACGGTATGTAGGGGTCGGTACGGACAGAATGGATGCGTTGCATGAGCAGTTCCACCGGGGTCACGAGTGCCTGCTTGTCCTGAGAAGCCAGCACTAAAATCCTTTGAGCTGGGTCTACCAGGAATTCAGGAAGCTCCGTCAGCGGCTTTTCGTATTGAGAGATAACAGAGTAGCGTCTGTAGAGGTTGGATAGATGGGGAAGGCCTAGAATTCGCCGGCTCCTTCGATCATGCTGTGGTAACAGCGTGTTGAGAATAAGTATTTGAGGAGTGGGGCCCTCATGACACAAGGTGAGCAGCCAGGGTCCCTCCAAGAAGCACACAGCGGTGATGAGTGAGATCACCCCGCCGATACCCGCATCATCGCTCGTGTATCGAAGCACCTGGGTTGAAATTTGGTCAAAGTCAGCCTCCCACGGAAGGAAATCGCTTACCATTCCCCCGGTCTTCCAATCCCAAATAATTAGTTCTCTATGAAGTTCCAACGTCGTGGGGTTTGAGGCCTCGATTATGAGTGCGATTCTGGAACCTCTGATCCGTGAGCTGATCACCCTGGGGTCATAGAAATGCCCTAAGTCCAATCCGATGATTTTATGAAAGGGTATTTCGTGAGGCGAACCATTCAGGAGGTTAAGGAGGCGGATGTTGACGAAGCTGTGAAGAATTAGGTTGTCTGCCCCCATGTGACGGGAGAACTCACCTTGATCCCTGCTCGATGATAGCAAGGAGGTTATCCTGCGGCCACGCAGCACAACTCTCGAATTCGAGTGAGACCCCTAGCGTCCATTCTTTGGCTGTTCCTTGGCTCGGGGAAAGTGGGAGGCGGATGAAGCAGATGGCTGTGCCGTCGTGTATGTACGCTGAGAAGAGGTTCTGGCTACCGGGGACCAAGCTCAACGCAGCCACTTGGTTCTTCAGGAGGCAGTCATATCGCACCGACGATTCGGTGTCCTTCCACCCGTCTGTGTATTTACGAAGCCGTGCCCGACGCTCAGAAAGACTGCGCGTGGTGTTTTGATTGTCGACCAATCCTGCGCTGAAGAGATCGATGCGGTACTGCAGGTACTGGGACGTGGAAATGAGGTCTAGGAAGAGGCGGCCGACCTACGGGGGGTTGAGGAGGGTCAATCGACGAATGGGGGTGCGAGCTATGTTATGGGTAATACCTCTCCCATCCTCAAGATTTCCGCCGGAGGAAGAGACAATAGGATTTGCTCCAAGATCTCCGAGGGTAGCTCAGATATCGAGACGGGACACATCGTTGACTCGGTGGTGGTGGGTGAGGGCTAGGAACTGGGTATCTGGAATCCGCATCGATCGTGATCGGATCAGCAATGGGGCTCCACCCCTCCATTTCTTGCATCTAATGCCCAAGTTACACGATTTATCGCCAGAGGTTCTTGAAAACACCACTGGTCACTTTGGATCCGCGGGGGTATTGAGCCTCTCGGCCCGTGGAGTCCGCCCATCTCACAACGATCATTTTCTCGATCGAGGTACACCGTGGTTTGGACGACGTTGTATCTAGCCCTCCAGGGGTACTCGCTGATGGACCCAAACTATTCTGCGGATGTCGCGGATGGGGCTCGGTGACCCCTTCGTACAGGTAAGAAACGAAGCATCTGCATTATAGGTAGTACCAGATATGCCTGGGCTTGTGGGGGCGAGTTCCCTTGTTCTCCCCGTTTTCCGCGTTCTCCTGGAATTCGTAGCTGCACCGAAGTGATCCATGGGACTGTGGTACCGATGCAGCCTTCGATATCCTCCGTTTCCCATTTCGAGAGTTGCAGCCACTCCAAGCAAACATGTGTAAATAGGTTTACCCGAAAGAGGAAATTTGTTGAACTCACGGTTGCCATTGAATCCGGCGCTGACGCGACTCCCCGGTTGAACTTGTTGTACGATTTGACGAACGCGACATGGGTCGCCTCTCCAGACTATTATACCCGGAGACGGCCGTCGACGCCGTCATCACAGTCACCCTCTTCTTCACCCTCGGTATCTGGCTCGTCATCCAACGCTACAAAACCATTCGCGACAGAGCTGTCCTTTTCTACTGGCCTGCACCACCAGTACGTGTCGCTCAAGCTCAACCGCAAAGCTCCTACTGACACAGTTCCCACTCGCAGGAAGCTGACCCAGATCACAAGTCCAAATACATTGACAACCCTTCGCTCGATGCCCATGTCTCTGATCCTTCCCTTTTGCCACACGGCGCCGCGAGAGACAGGAAACACATAACCTCTTACGATCCTGCCACCGGGCTTCACTTAAGGACCTTCATGGCCGACACCGCACGGGATATCGAAACGAAAATTGCAAATGCCGCCGCTGCCCAGGAAGAATGGGCTTATTCGTCGTTCGCTGATAGGAAACGCGTTATGAAGTCGTTGAAGAGGTGGTTGGTCGAGAACCAGGATGCTTGCGCGCGCGTTGCTTGTAGAGACTCTGGAAAGACTTGTGAGTTGGCTAGTTCATATTTTTCTTGCCGTCGTTGTACACGTGTTTATCATTTCATCTCAGTCTTGGACGCCAGTCTCGGCGAGATCCTGACCACGGCCGCGAAGTTAGATTGGTTGCTAGACCATGGGACCCGTGTCTTGAGGCCCGAAACACGCTATTCCAGCCTTTTGACGATCTACAAGCACTCTGAAGTCCACTTCGAACCCCTCGGTGTTGTCGCTGCTTTGGTTTCGTGGAACTATCGTACGTTGTATGCGCATTCATCCCTGCTGAGTTTGGCCTAAATGTGGATCTCAGCATTGCATAACTCATGGTCACCGATCATCGCTGCTTTGTTCTCTGGAAATGCCGTCGTCTTGAAATGTTCAGAACATGTCATCTGGTCCACCCTGTGGTTCGTTGGTGCTATCAAGGAGTGCTTGCGGGCCTGCAAATTCAACCCTGAGCTTGTCCAGGTGGGGCCGGGGGCATTTTCCGAAGGGGATACGCGCTGACCGCTATTTAGATCGTCTGTTGTTTGCCTTCGGAGGCTGAGGTTCTGACAAAGTCGCCGGTCATCAAGCACATCACCTTTATCGGGTCTGAGGAAGTCGGTCGCAAGGTCGCCCTTGCCGCCGCGGAAAACATGACCCCATTGACTTTGGAGCTGGGAGGAAAGGATCCAGCCATCATCTTGCCCGGTACAGACCTGGACCGATACATAAGTATCTGGATGCGCGGTGTCTTGTATGTACTCCTCCACCGTTTTCAACGTGTTTCACTGAGTTGCATCTAGCCAGAACGCTGGTCAGAACTGTGTCGGCATCGAGAAACTCATCGTCCACCAGACCCAGTATGACGAGCTTTACGATATGGTTGTGCGACGGGCCAAGGAGCTTCGATCCGGACCTGTTCTAGCTCCTCCCGTTGAGGGATTCGAGACCTATGCGGATGTTGGCGCGATGATTTCCAACTCTCGGTTCCGTGATCTCAGGCGGGTACTTGACGAGGCTGAACACAATGGAGCCACGATCGATACTGGAGGAAAGCCTTACGTTCACCCGTACTTTGGCGGAGGATCGTACTTTTATCCCACCGTTGTTGGTAACCCGCCGTCTGATTCGCTCGTCGCTCAGTTGGAACGTGCGTGTCTAAGATTTGACCTGTGCATGACTTGGCCGGCGCTGATGCGCCTTTGTGATAGTGTTCGCTCCCATCGCATTGATCCAAAGTTATGAAACCGTGGAGGAGGCCATCGAACTCGCCAATGGAACGAAATACGGCCTTGGAGCTAGTGTCTTTGGACCTGACCAGACTTACGCTATCCAGGTCGCGAAGCAGATCAAGTGTGGAATGGTTTCCGTTAACGACTTTGGAGTTTTCTACGTATGCTCCTTCGGCTTTTCGCGTCTCGTGCGTCTGCTGACCTCGAATTTTAGCTGAACCAGGATTTACCGTTTGGCGGGACTAAGGCCAGCGGCCACGGGCGATTTTGTAAGGGGGGTTGTTTTAGGGCACTTTCGGGCGCTGACTGTTGAATCTACCTCAGCTGGGCCAGAAGGGTTACGCGCGTTGACGAACCCCAAGGCGATCATTTCTGACAGGCTCCCGTGGTTGATCCAAACTTCGATCCCCCGGGTTGTGGATTATCCCATCCCCTCACTCGTACAGAGCTGGTGAGCCCCGACGTTCTGTTGCGTCCATTCTGTAGCTGAACACGGTCTATATCTGCAGGGAGTTCGTGTCCGGCATGGTTGCGTTCTTCTACGCCGACGGGTATAGGGCACGTGGAAGGGGATTGATTAAATTGGTTACTGCAGCAAGGACGAACGTTATCCGGTAGACCAATTCCCATCTGCCACCCTTTGCGCCACTTCGGTCATGCTACGGGGTGCGAGCATGCGAGATGCCCGTCAGACCCGAGGGTCACCGAAGTTGGTTACCGTCTCCTACCTACCCTCCGATTTGCGATGGCTTTTTATCCCTTTTTCTCTACTCACGATCCGTTGCCACCCTGATATGATTGCTTTCTGTACTCCCTTCCTCCACTCTACTACCTCCATCCTGCCTACCGTAGCTGGAATTTCCGCTCTGCTGAATATATACACATTTGATACAGCGATTCGCGGACCTCGTGGAGTGAATGCGGGGTGCCTTGGGCGACGCAAACAAGACTCGGCGAGAACGCAAGAACTAGTTCGCTAAAGCTGCGAATGTATGTGTGTGGGCAGTGTATCACGATATGGCGATCTGAGGTTTGGCGCTAAGTTAAATCGGGAGCAAGGTGAAGAGTGAGCGCGGTGACGGGCGTGAAGGCGAGTCTGTCGGACGTTTGAGTGATTGGTGCCCAAGGTGGGGAAGGTGGACACGCAAACTAGGGTCAGTCTAAATGAGGGTTGCATTAAGGGTACAAAGGACAGCGGTCGGACAAGCTGACAAACGAAAAATGTGGGTGGATGAGATGGAGGTATGAATGGAAGGAAGGATGGGTGTGAGTGGAAATGGTTGAACTGAGGAGCTAGGTCCAGGCGTTTCGAGCTTCAAGCCCCTGCAAGCCTTCGCTGTCGCTCTAAGAACAGAGATACAAGAAGTCTGACATGGGCGGTTAGACGTGCACATCAAATTGAAACAAGGCGTACTTGTTGTGTTCTTCATACCGTTCCTTTACAACTTTCTCCTCCATATCCACATCCACGTTCGCAAACCCATCGTGATTTTGCGCCACCTCTTCTGAATGGGGCAGCCGAGGCCGGAGGGCGTGGAGGTCGTGTAGTTTCGCGTTTTCCTGCGCATATTCGCCGATCTGAGTTTCGAGAACCCATCCCACCGGAGGGCGGACCGGGTCGAGTGAATGAGGGTGAGAATCTGGGTTAGAAATGACCGGTCCGGGGCCGAAGTGGGGGGTTCGGTCAACGGCCCAGCCGCGAGAAGAGCCGTCGAGTACGGGTGCGGTCGTCCGACGACGTTTTGGGTTTACGGTCGGACGAAAAGCAAGGGGACCCGAGGACTCGCCCCCTGGTTGGTAATCTGAATAAACATTTGGGGTCTGGGGACCCGACCTGGACCCGGAATCACCCTCAGAGTCGTCCCCGTCGTCCATTGGGTCAGGCGATCTTCTGCGTTTGGAGAGGGCTGAGGAAGAGAAGAACGTGTGTCGCCCGACACTCCCACTCCCACCCGCACCTGTCACTCCGGGAACGAAATCTGGGGAGACTCTAGGTCGCTTCCTTGAGACTGCGAACGATGGATCGACCTGGGTGGATGGTGTGCTCATGTTCGGGTGGGATGTGTTTGGGCCCGGGACGGGCGAGGAGAGATCGTCGCCGTATGCAGCTGGAATCGGGTGCGGCGAAGAGGGGCGCTGACGTTTGAGCATCGTCAATGGGGAGAAGGGAGAGTGTACTGGTGGTTCACCGACGAGGAGTGCTGACTGGACGCGCTGAGGAAATGAGGGGGTGTGACCGGTGTTGTCCACCGATCAGGTCAGGCTGACTCTCTGTGTTTCCCGCGTTGAACTCGCAACCAAACTCCTCCTCGTTTCCAGAAAACTCGGACGACCATGGCCGACGATATGGATGTGATAGCCATGATGGGCATAACCGGGTTTGGAAAACAGAGTAAAAAGAGGGAGTTGGATCCCAGGCGTTTCGAGAAGAATCGTCGCGAACAGGTCGATTTCACTCGGGTGGCCGGCTGCTGCGCGTCGTGCTGATCACGCATTCTCTAGGTCAAACCCATCTCTGAAACACCAGCTGCGGCGTCGGGGTCATCCATAACTCTACCCGAAGCGGGTGACGAACAAGACGATGGACGAAACCCCGCTGAACCACAGAAGAAGAGTGGCCCCACTCTTCACGATGGCGAACCGGAATTCGAACTCTCGGATGGGGATGACCTGGACGACGATACTCCAGAATTCCCGACGACTCATGAGCTAATTATGAAGGATCACACCAAGGTCATCTCGGCTCTCGCCCTCGACCCTTCCGGCGCGAGAGTCGTGTCTGGTTCACACGATTACGATTGCAAGCTATGGGATTTCGGTGGAATGGACTACAGATGCAAGCCATTCAAGAGCTGGGAGCCATCGGGGTCCTATCATGTGAGTATCATTTCGCACTCTTGCATGGTTATCGAGAGGGGTTTTATATTTTTGCCACAAAGATGCTAAGATGCGTCGCGTAGATTCACGACCTCAAGTTCTCGAATGATGGTCAAAAGTTCCTCTGTATCACTGGTACAACGCAAGCAAGGCTGTACGACCGAGATGGCGAAGAACAGTGCGTAGCGTTCATTCGTACTACGAGTTCCCTTTCCCCTAACCCGAGCGCGCAGGGCAACTTACATCAAGGGTGACCCTTATATTCGTGACATGAAACATACGAGGTCCATCATTCACATGCATCACTTTACGTCGGTTTTAGGCCCATTCGCTAACTTTTGTCGACTTTCCTCTGTAGTGGCCACGTCAGCGAATTGACATCGTGTTCATGGCATCCCAAGAATTCCGAGGTTTTCATCACCGGCTCTGCCGATTCTACTATCCGGTATGTGTTGTCGTTTATCGTTTTGAACACTCCATCTTTCGCTTGGTCATTTATGTATCACCAATCCACTGGTTCCGCCGTTTGCCCCCATTCGTCCATGCCCTGACGACGGCTACTGTCTCGTTGAAATTGTGGACTCACGGCTGCCTACGCTGAACCATAATTCTTCCCCCTCCCGGCATGGCAACCGGTCGTGATTACTGACCTTCATCTTGCCGGTTTTAGGATATGGGACGTGGAAAACAGACGGAAACAACGATCAGTCGTTGTCGTCAAGTCGAAAGAGCGTGGAACGAGGACAAAGGTGACTACATGTGCTTATTCGTATGATGGGAATCTGATTGGCGGTGGTGAGTGCTAGTGAATTCTCACCGGGGGCAATTTTTTTTTGTTGACGAGGGGCCACTCCGTGGTCTCGTTCTCCTTTCGTTCATTCAGCGTGTTTGGATGGTGCCATTCACATGTGGCAAGCCAACTCGAACTTTGTCAGGCCAAGCATGACGATTGAAGGCGCACACACTAAGGGTGTCGAAACCGGTTCGATAGTCTTTTCGGTGGATGGGAGAACTGTCTTGACAAGGGGTGGGGACGACACCGTCAAACGTACGTAAGCGTGCTGGGGTCTCGACGTCTTGCATGACGTGCCTGGATGCTAACGCGGACCTCGTGTTTTCAGTATGGGATTTACGATCTTTCAAGAAGCCGGTGTCAGTGAAGACGGAGATGATGACGTTGTATCCACAAACGAACGCGATTTTTAGCCCTGACGACAAGTATGTGGTCACGGGTGTCGGGGCCACTTCAAAGGGTGGACATGGCAAACTCTTGTTCATGAGCAAGGATTCGTTGGAGGTCGTGCAAGAACTGGTGGTGGATTCGAGCCCGGTCAAGGTGGTGTGGCATTCGAAGATCAATCAGGTCAGTCGGTCAATCTTATCTCGTGGGGGCTCTTCTCCTTTCGATCGATCGGAACGAGAAGCACGTCCCACCCATCTATCCATCCATTCAGGATTTGGTGTGCTGATCTATTTTTTTGCCTTCGTATTTGCCGTGCGATAATCAAGATCGTGACGGGATTATCTAATGGCCAAATCTGCGTGCTGTATTCCCCGGCATCCTCGTTGAATGGGGCCAAACTGCCGTTGAGCAAAGGTCCGCCGAGAAAGGTGACGATCGAGGATATGTCGGATGCCCTGGCTGAACCGACCATCATCACACCGCATGCGCTGCCGATGTTCAGGGAAGGGGAGATCGCACGAGGCACGGGCAAGAGGAAACGAGAGAAGGAGAGGTCGGACCCAAGGAAGAGCAGGCGGCCAGAGTTACCTGTCACCGGTCCAGGCAAGGGAGGGAGGGTTGGAGCAAGTGCGACGCAACACGTCGTGCAAAACCTGGTGAAGGACACGACGAGAGAGGAGGACGTGCGTGGCCTTTTCTTTCCTTACCCTCTTGAACGATCAGCTGATTATCATCGCTCCCCCTTGCCGCGCTCCTGGTCCTGGTCCGTGCTGCGGCGCCTTTGACCGGGTCTCACACTCGCCCTGGCCGTGTCTTTTTCTTTTGTTACCGTTGTTTGTTTGTTGTCCGTGGTAGCCACGAGAGGCGTTGCTGCGACACGCAAAAAACGCAGAAGAAAACCCACTGTGGACTGCAGGTAAGTGGTATCCGGGGTCCCGGTGGCTCTTGTTTGTAGCTGTTTGTTTGGTTGTGGCGATGCTGATTCGTTTGTTCCTTCCCCCATCCCCCCCTCGCCGCCCATCACCGACCCTGCCCTTTCTCTGCCCGACCTGCGACCTGCAGCTTGGACGAAGAACCAGCCAAAGCCGGTGTTTGCAGAGGTCGAGCAGGAGGAGGAAGAGGGGGAAAAGTGAAACCGGGTGGTTTGTTTGGTTGCCGCGGATTGGGGGGACTGCGGTCGGCGGTTTCCGGGGTCCGCGCCTGTCCCTGTTTATAAGGGATTAGGACAAAATTTCCCGCTTTTCCAATCATCTCTCGAGATTCCCTGGTCCCCCTCTCTGCCACCCCGTCACCGTCACACTCTTTCCGTCACACCCCCCTCCCCCCGCATATCCCCCTTCCCCTTGCACCTGTACTCTACTCTACGCTGCTAAATGACAAACCCTGACTTTCCTTCCGTCGACTCCCCGGCGACCCCAATCAACCTCACGTCTGCTCCTAACGTTAAGATTGACACGGACTTCAGCGAAGAGTCTGACGCGAGACATGAGCCCATCCCCCTCAAGCTCGAGAAGCCCGGCAAAATCGACCAAGGTCCGTAGAAAAACGCGTTTTCTCCGCGGTAATTTTCTGATTTCCCTTTCTTTGTACAGATGTGATTATTCCCCTCGACCCACGCCATGAAACACCCCCCGGAGATGTAGAGATGCAGGAACGGGGAGAAGAGGACGGGACTACACCACCAGTACTTTCGCCGTTCCCGTCAGCCGAAGGAGACCACGATCAGCCGAGTGAGGAAGGAGCCGTTGAGACGCAAGGAGGACCGAACGGTGTAAACGGACATGTTGCGGCGGAAGAGGATTTGAAGATGGAAGATGTTGAGGATGTGAAGGATGAAGTCGGGGCTGCTCCGTTGCCCCCTACTTCCCCTACCCCTGGAGTGGAGGACGGTTCTCAGGGGACGGATGCTGATGCCGAAGAGCCAAACGGCCATCTAGCTCCAGAGGACCAACCCCACCCCGCAAAGAGGGCGAGGAAGCACTCAGACGCAGACGCCGCTTCGGTCATTTCTGTACGTGATTTTTGCCGCCTCGCGCGCTTTATGTCGTTCTGTAGATTTGGGCGTGCTGATCAAACGCGTCTCTTATGTTTAACAAGAATCCTACTCCACCCCCCGTCTCCGCTCCTGCTCCAATCTTGAACGGCACACCCGTTCACCCTCCACCGAATCCCACCCCGATACACACTCAACCCCTAACATCCAACTCTCTCGGCACTTCGCTTTCACCAGCTCAGCACAAATTCTGCGTGTCAACCCTCAGGAACCTGAAAAAGTCGAAAGACGCGCGACCGTTCCTGTCTCCCGTTGACGTCGTGGCCATGAACATTCCGCATTACCCGGAAATCGTCACCCATCCCATGGACTTCTCGACGATCGAACGGAAGTTGAACTTCTCGAACCCCGCTAAACCCGACCCCAACCCAGAGAACCCGCGATACCAGACCGCGGACCAGTTCATCGCGGACGTGCGCCTGGTTTTCACCAACTGCGTCAAGTTTAACGGTCCGGAGCATGCGATTTCACAAATGGGGAGGAGAGTGGAGGAGTTGTTCGACAAGTCGATCAAGAACCTTCCGCCGCCCGAAGAGGCTAAACCCCCTCCCGTCAAGAAGGCTCCTCCCCCAGCCCCAGCCCCTCCTGCCCCCACCCCTACCACTACTGCCCCTGCCAAGCAACGCGCTCCTCGCCGCCCCTCAACGTCGACCCCCGTCATCAGGCGGAACGATTCCATTTCTGCGGGCGGAAGTAGACCGAAGAGGGAAATCCATCCGCCGCCATCCAAGGACCTACCATACGCTGACGTACCAAAGAAGGCGAGAAAGGCGAGGGCCGCGAAGGACAACTTGAACGCGGAGCAGTTGAGGTTCTGTAGTAAGTTATTGGGCGACCTCCATCGGAAATCACACTGGAACATTGCCAGTCCGTTCTATGAGCCTGTCGGTGCGTCCGCTCTTGTATCTCGGGACGAGAACGATTTCTAACTACTATTCTTCGTAGATTTTGTCACACTCAACATTCCAACCTACCCTAAGATCATCAAGGAGCCCATGGACCTATCGACGATGCGGAAGAAGTTGGACGCGCACGAGTATCCAAACGCCCAAGCGTTTTTCGGCGACTTCAAACTCATGATCCGCAACTGTTTCCACTTCAACCCCGCCGGTACGCCCGTGAACCTGGCGGGTATCGAACTCCAACGGCTATTCGACGAGAAGTGGAAGAACCTTCCACAACCCAAGCCCCAGCCCAGCTACGACGATGACATGGACGCTGAGGATGACGACAGCGAGGACGATAACCTACACCGTAATAACTTTTCATCGCCTCTTGCTTCTTGACTCTAACGAATGCTTGTCTCCAGGCATTGCCGAGATGGAGAAACAGATCGAGGCCATGCGAGGGACCATCTCCGCCCTGAAACAACACAAGAAGGAGAAAGTGCCAAAGAAACCGGCTCGTCAACAGCCCACGCCTACCGCCTCTTCCTCCAGCAAGCCTGGGAAGGCTGCCGCTTCCTCAAAGAAGGCGACAAACACAAAGAAGGCTGGCAAGAAGAGCGCCGCTGTCCCCGGTGACGACGACGTGTTGACCTTCGAGCAGAAGAAGGATCTGTCTGAGGCTATTCAAAATCTCGACGGCCAAAAACTGGAGAGGGTGATCCAGATCATCCACGAGGGCGTCCCTGAGATTCGCGATGTACGTCTCTTTTCCTTTCCCGACCCATATCAGTTACTTATATGCGTTCTCTTCATCCCCAGAGTACCGAGGAGATCGAACTTGAGATCGACCTTCTGCCGGCAAACGTCTTGACCAAACTCTACAACTTCGTCATCCGACCACTCAAAGCCGCTCAGCCCAAACGAGCGCGTACTGGAAAAGGCACCGGTACGGGTGGGTTGAAGCGAAAGAGCATGGATGAGGATGTGGAGGCAGAGAAGATTCGAGCCCTTGAAGCGAGGATAGCGTTATTCGAGAAGAACGCCGCAGCGAACAACGGTGACGTTGGTCATGCAGCCGGGGGCGCGAACGGAGGGGGTGACAGGTCGAGTGATTCAAGCGACTCGAGCGATTCTGGGAGTGACTCGGAATAAGTTGCATTTCTGTTCAGAAGACGCGCTGTTTCTTTTCCGCCGTCTTTCTTACTCATTTCTAACCATTCGCTCCGCGACTAATATTGCCCATCGAGAGTATATTTTTTCCCCTCTCCGTCTTGCAGCTAGCTTTCCGCTTTTCTTCCGGTACCTCCTCCGTCTCTCCGTTATCTCCGTTTTGCGTTCTTTTCTCCATAGTCGTTTAGTACAAGCAGTTCCCTCTTCCCTGTCTGAATCCGAGTTATGGCATCTCTCCCGCTCTCTCTCGCTCCCCAAGTTCCGTCTACGGCCGGTTCTCGGTTCCCCTCGTTGTCCTTGTCAAAAGTTTTCACAACGTCTCGCAAAGCTTTCCTGTTCCCTTTTTTGTATGTAGCGGCCCATTGGGGGTAGATGAGTCCCGGTATACCCCGTTCGTGTAGACCTTTTCCTCTCCTCCAAGTTTGTACATTTCTTCCTCCTCTTTGGCGCGTCTCGCCTCCCTTGCCCACTCGAGGACCTCTGGGTCCCAAAGATTCACACCGTGGGGAACACCATCTGAAGTAAAGATTAAATTTTAATATATTGTGCACTTATTGCCCCTCTCCTTTATTCACCTCAGGCCCGTGCTCTTGTGGGTGCATGGCTGGTTTACATAAATCTGAATTGACCCGTGCGGGGTGTCCATGGCTCCACACCTTATCTTTGTATCGGGAGACCACAGGTCTAGGTCCCGGCCTATGTTCTTGTTTAGCCTTAGCCTCGCATCGGTTCCGAACAGAGGGCTTTGGTCGCGAGAATCGATTATGGCACCCGGAGTGATGTTGACATGAGTCAGGGCCGGGGGTTCGGATGGTACGCGATTGGGCCGGGCTTGATAGTACACCTCTGTGACCGTTCCGACTGGGTTCCGTTACCATAAAGTGGTGGTCATTGGAGGGGGAAAGGGGTAATTACGACCCTAGTTCGAGTGTCGACGTGCCCTGTCACACGCCCCGCTGCATTTCCCGGGAACGCACCGATGCTGCGGTTGCGGTTTCGGAGCCTCCGGCTCCCCATACTTGTTAAGTCCCAGCCACAGGCAGCGGGCTGTAACATCTCGTGTCGTGAGTAGTGACGGTGGGATCGGCTCTAGTAATTGAATTCCCGTAACAAGCCCGGAGCGGCGGATGGGTGAGTGAGTTCTGAGGATGCTCAGAGTCGTGAGAGACAACGGAATCGATGGACTGGGCACTGAGACCTGGACTCGCACCTGGCTCGGCTTCCAAGCTTTGCGGATGTCATGTCATGCCATGGAGAGCGGTTCTCGACATACGCGGGGCGTGGACTTGGACGGGAGTAACACCCCAGACCGCGTGAGCCATCGCCGGGGCACATGAGAGTCGTCCCACCCGGCGGGTAGTGCGGAGGTGAGGGGCAAAGCCAGTGCGCCGATGCGCCTTGCGCTCACGATAGCGGTACCCCGACTGAGTCTGCGGGTGAGGCCCCCAAGCGGTCGTAGCCTCACGGAAACATAGGGTTTGTCAAAGAGAGAGTAGTGTAGGTTCCTCTTTTCCGTTAGGGAAATAGGGAATGAGTAACCACGCACTTTGAAGCGTTTGGAATCCCGAGACTACTTATCTGGGATCAAGATGGGGTCGCCGTGGGTTCTATCAAAGTCTCGATCCGGCGTTTGATCCACCTGTCTCTCAACCTCATGTCGACGCTGGTACCATGGAAGCGGTGCGAGGAGTTGTGCCCGATTTCGTGCGGTGCTGTCTTAACATTGCGTTTTCGCCGCCTAGGTCAATCGACTGTTCCGGGACCACTCCTAATTCGCCAACACTTCAGTATCAGCGGGATCTGTTCTCTGCTGGCTTGGTCGAAAACCCTCATAATCTGTGCGATTTTACTCAACGTCGAAAACAATACGAAGAACACGTAGACAAATGGTCTAATGTGGAGAGGGCGGTGAAGAGTGTTTACGAGTTGCCCAGGGAGTTCTTCTCAGCCTGGCACTCCACCACAGTTCTCGGCAGGAATCTCATCGCTTCCCGTGGATTGCAGGGTGACACCCTTGCTTTCGCGCGTATCACACCGGGTATGACTCGAACGCCAGTAGTGTGGTGGAGCACCCCTCCATTCCCCTTCAATATCGTGACTTTTGCCACGCACCCGCCCGATAATGTACTGGCTGTCGTTGAAGTAAAGGAACAGTGAGATCCTTCCCCAAGGCTAGTGTTCAGGGACTGATACTGTGTAGATCCGTTTACATCCACCTCCTCAACCTTTTGGACGCTTCCCCTTACTGCGCGCCTCCTTCCAACGTCATAACTTGGATCGCCCCCCACAAGTTGATGGGGTATCCGTTACGGCCTTGGCCATCACCGGTTCCAGAGTCGTGATGCGCCTCCGTTGCTGGGAGGGGGTTGAGGACACCAGTACGTTGCCATCGGGGATATTTGTGTGGGACTGGAGGACCGGAGGCCAGGTAAGATTACCGCGGATTGTGTGGTCACGCTCTATTCACTTCGCCTCCTCAGGTGCTCAACCTATCCGCGAACGGGGGTGTGGTGGCTCGAGAGAGTACCGGCGTCACCTTCCTCGATGAATTTCTATTGATGGCGTATGATCAGGCTGTTCCAGAGCTCACCTTATTCGACACGCACGTCCCACCCGGCCATCCAGTGAATTCACGACGATTCCGCATATCAGTTGGGTACCGCAATTGGGATCCTTTTGTGCATGTCGACAGCGACAGGTGTTTGGGGACGCTGGACCGAGATAGGCCTCTCGTCATCGACCCTGCCCAGGCAGTCTTCGTCGTGATGCTGGTCAGCCCCCATGGACGACGCATTTTTCTCACCGTGCGGATACAAGTATTGATCGAACATATGAATTCTATGAATTCGGACGCTTGTGTGCCTTGGGGTGTGTGGGGGAGGAGGGGTGTTGCGGTCATGGAGGTCCCGATCTCATGCAGCGGCGGCTGCAGATATCTGTTAGTTCAAGGCGTACGTGTGATTTTGGCGAAGTGTGTACTCCTCCCGGTGCTAATGTGACCCACCTCAGTCTCCGCATCTTTGATTTCAGTCAACGGGGTTGGGGTAGCCTGCCGCCTTGGGAGGAAGTCGACGGGGCTGAACGGAGGGTCTCGTTTGAAGATGGACGGGATTTCTTGCTCGGGAGGACTGGCGTCCCGGGTATGGTCGATTGGGGGTTTGACAAACTGGGCGACGGTAACCCCGCGTACCCGGTGAGCCATTTCCCCGTTGGAAAGCGACGGTAAACTGATGCCACGGTAAGGACAAAACTCACGGTTCGGGCGATGCGCTACACGTTTGGACGTTGATTTGAGGTGACCCGCTACACATCGCCGAGGTCGTCAGAACCAGCCCTTGCAACAAGTCGATATCAGTCCTCTTGTATCGTTGTCACAATGGGAGGAACGGGTTTGAAGGATGATCTTGATTTCAGTTTAGGGTGGGAATCCTCCTGACTCTAGTGCTTTCTCGGAGGGCGGGAAGGATGGATCGTGGAGATCATGTCTGCGTCGATACGCCGCTTGGCTAAACCTCCTCTCGAGATCCTGGAACAAATACTTCCCCCCCCTACCCGGTTAGGATGCCATCAAGATGGACGTGGTATGACGGGTATTTAACGGCCAACTCCGCACGACTCCGCGTTAACCTCTCCGATACTTTGCCGCAACTGGCTCTAGGCTCATGATGTGGATTTATTTTCAGCCTGATCCACTGCATGCGAGGGTATGGGGGATGGTTTCCTGGGACTGGAAGAGTGGTGATTTGGTACGAACGCCACGGTCGTGATCGCGATCTTCTCACCACATTCCCAGGCGTCACTGCCAGGTGGCCTTCCTCGATGGATTTCGGGTAATGGTGTCATACCGCGAAGATCTCTCGGACACTGCTCTTGTGAAGCGGACTGTAAGTGACGCAAGCACATCGATTACACACAATCACGTAAAATCTGGCTCCGGATTTTTCCGATTACATCGTACAGTCCCCCCAACTTCTATTCCATCAAGTACCGGTGTCGGTCCGATGCCCAAGCTTTCGATTCCGCTGCGCGAGGAGGCGCGTGATAGGGAAGTTCACGAGACGGCTGTCATGAGGGGACTGCGCCTACAATCTGACATCGTGGCAACCGGTCTCAACATCCTCACGAGTACAGCTGTGAGTGCCCTCGAAACCCCGCCCGACTGGGCAAAAGGAAGGCAAGGAGTAGAGTCGTAGTCGCCAGGGTAATTGCCCAGCTACCCGGTTATGGACAGCGTGCATTGTAAGAACTATGAAGGATGCACAGACAAGTACCCACTCATGGGGAAACCGTACGTTACAGGGGACGGCAAAGGAGAAAACGTCAGAGGGATCATACAAAAGTCGAAGGAACGAGGTGGTATAAAAGAAATCTGCCATTATTTGAGAGGAGACCTGCACGATGGTCAGGTAGACTATAACCGGACCCTAAGTCATTTCTCGTAGCAGCTTTCGACAGCAATCAGTCTGTAAAGTGTAATTAAGACAGCCAAATCGCAGTTAGGGAGATCTATGGGGAGAGGGAGGCCCGAATAGCTCAGGGTTTTCTCGAGGTGGAAGGAGCAGTTCTGGGTTCGGACTCGGGGGAGTGGGTCCAAATCGGGGATCATCTACAAAAAGGAGGGTTAGAAAAGGGAACGGTGTGGATAAACCACAAACGCTCACGTTCCCACATGGCCCACGAAGAGGCAGAAGGTCGGGCTTCAGGTGGAGTGTGACGGGAATCAGTGAGATGAAGATCTTGGAGAGAATGGATCGGCGGGAATTGCGCGCGATCGTCGGCGGCGAGAGAAGAACTCATTGCTGGGTCCCAATCGCTGTCGTCCTCATCTGTTCCTTCATCCGTCATGGGAGAAGATGGCTCCGGTGAAGTTGAGGCCATCTCCAAACACTGAAGAACATCTTCAATACTTGGGCGGTCGTTCGGTTTAGGTGACCAGCACCATTCCAGCATCCACCACAGAGTCCTACTGAACTTGCCCCCTCGAGGAGGGCGTTCGCCTTCCACTACCTTCATGAAAACAATTAGGTCTGCGTCTTTGTGGAAAGGGAGGTTCCCGCTGATGGTTTCATATATGACCATTCCAAGAGCATAACAGTCCGAAGGAATTGTTGGACGGGCATTTTTGAACCGAACCGCTGTGGAGCAATACGCTCCGGACTCATCCACCGCAACGTGCCCCCCTGCGCGTATGAGCTTGAGGATAAAAGGTTTGTGGGATCCGAAATAATCGTCAGCAAACCGAAGTCCGCTAGGCGGGCGTGGCCAGCTTGATCGATCAGGATATTGGCCTTGGCGGTTAAACTTCGTAAGATAGGCGAGTGATTCTAGTCATAGAAACGCACCCCCTTGAGATCCCCGTGGATCATTTCCTGGCTGTGCATGTAGATTAATCCCTTCGTGGCGCCCCCCAACTAGATAAGAAATTCGATCATCAGTGGAACCGACGCGGAGACGGTGTGTGTGGTAAATGGAAGGCATACCAGCTCCAATAAGTTTGCATCTGGGTGTGCCTTTACAAAGTCGTTGATATTTCCATTGGCCATCCGGTCTGACACCATCGAGAACCGAGTCTCAGACATCATCACTCCTATCAGTGATAGGACGTTTGGATGCCGGAGGGTTTTCCATGTGACGACCTCCTTACAAAACCTCTACGCGGGGCACTGTCAGAGCGCAGACGCCATGGACGAAAGAGGCAACTCACGCCAATCAACTTCCGTAAGTCGCTGGTTGAGTAGGCCCTTATGACCTTTACAGCAACATCCTGACCGTGATGTTCCCCCTTCCACACGTCCGCGAACCCACCCCTGTACAACGCGTCGCTGGTCCGGTCATAGGAAACATGGATCTTCAAGGCTCTTGGAAGAATTGAATGGTGACCACACGTTCTATACAACAATTTGAGGCATTTCTTCCGTGTCTGTGGGGAAAGATCGGGCAGGCTGTCCAGTGCCTGGTTGGCGGGTCGTTTCGGTTCTCTTCTGGTTAGCGGGTTTGTGATGACGAGCGAACGTAGGTTGAACGTGCCTCGTCTATAACATCGATAAAGATCTGTGTGTTGTCGTCAAGAAGGGGACGGATCGGGCCACCCTCATCCTCACTGGAGAAGATCGCCTCGATCAAGGAGGGGAGTTCATGTGGAACGAACGCGCGTCTGATCGAACGTCTGCAGGCTGGAGGGTTGAGGTTGAGGACACGAGCAATCAATACACATTCCCTGCGAGATCTGCGAAGGTGGGGAGTACGCACCATTCTCGGATATAGAGTTCACGGTGTTTGCCTACCTTGGAAACCCCCCCGGCTCGGTGTATGCCATTGAGACTGTTCCACCGGGGACGAAGAAACGGTCGTTGCGACGCGCTGGATTTTCTCAGAAGACCCTAGGTCACACACCAAAGCAGTGAGTGACCCTGCGTCCAAAGCAGCGCCCTTGATTAATTCGAAACGTCGATCAACGGGTCATTCGACGAGGGGGAGGAGAGCTGGAGATCTTCGTACTCCGGCAGCCCAGCGAACGCGTTACCACCGGCAGTTTGCTCTCCGGTAGCACAATCCCAGACGAAAAGGAAATTGCAACGAGGGAAAGAGCGAATATCTCTTCGTTAGAGGAAAAATAACATCCGTATAATCCGAGCTCGGTGACAGTGGAACCCAGTTCGGTGATCGTTTCCCTGCGGTCATTCTTCTGGCTGAGCCGGAGGAAGCTGAAGGGCACTTCCGAAAGCCAGAGGCGGTTCAAGACGTGATATCGGGGCGAACGCTCCAAGGATAACGAGGTAAAGTCTGCGCTTCCCTTATCACAAGATTTGGCGAAAATGTTGGGCTTCGCAGTGTGCCACCCACAAATGCAAGTAAACAAGTCTTAGGGCCGACAAGCGGCAGAGCCCGGGACTGTGGTGGCGACCAGGCGCAGGCGTCAGGTCTCAGGATCAGATAGGATTTCCCAAATTTACCGTGCAAAGTAATTTAATTGGTGTGAGCTTGTACCTCTCGTATATAAAATCAAATTGCCTATTTCAAAACTTTTTAGAACTCATGCGCTCCCCGCGGAGAGGAGAGAGCGGAGAGCGAACCCTACTTGTGACCACCCGATCGCTTCAGACATCCAGGTGCTATGAGTGTTACTCACTTGGAGAACAGCGAATTGGCCTCTTGACTCTTCCTGGACAACACCTGAGTTCAGCAAGTTTAGAATACAGATAACCAGTGGGTGCTGCAGACATAGAGGCCACCGCGATCGAACAGGGGGAGAAGTCCGTGCCGGTGAACGGCGGCGAGTGTGATTGTCAATGTGACGGCCATCGGTTGAACCGCCAATGGACACTGTGGAGGAGTCGATGAGGCTGATGAGGGTATTCCCTTGGATCTTACTAGGTCGTCGCTGTGGGGCGAAGATGGGGGAGGGGAAAAAGGGATGATCACAAGTAATGACGAAGCGTAGGAACTGATGAGGGACGTAGCGAGCACGAGGCAGGTGACTCCCACAAAACTTGGTGTTTTTTGCAGGACGGAAGTATATGAAAAAACCGCAAGACCCAGGACTTTCAGTCCCGGGGATAACCGTAAACATGGCAATTTTGGGTTTTGACGGCGTTGCTCCCCACCCCTTAGGCCCTATCACCCAACCCATTCGTCCTTACCAACCTTCCCCTGCATAGTGTTTGCTACGCCATGTCCGGCAAAACGGGCTTATCAGAGCCAGGTGAAGTCTCATTGGGGTTCGTTTACCACACATCAGCGCTAACGACCTCTTCTATGTTGAGCGATGGTTGGGGTATAATCTACAAGAGATGGACTTATACTACAACAGGATACTCTACTCTTACCTTAGGATGAGGGGAGGATCTTCTAGTTAGTGGGGAACGTAGAAGAGAAGCGTTA
>Ga0307509_10004316_pt1 | contig 20656 bp, 21 predicted proteins | sample 10_EM_MG_FD_202245 | JGI IMG/M metagenome (GOLD analysis project Ga0307509, IMG submission 202245) | Populus trichocarpa ectomycorrhiza microbial communities from riparian zone in the Pacific Northwest, United States - 10_EM | ecosystem: Host-associated > Plants > Roots > Unclassified | place... | reverse complement strand
GCTTCTAGTGAGATCCCGTGGATAACAACCTGTGTATCGGTGGGTGCTCTCTTGAATTCCTTGTAGTCCCTGACTGCTTCCGGTAGGGTCGCTGAAAGGGCTGTTGTCATCGGTGCGAGGTAATTCGCGTACTCGGCTGCTTCCGTGCCAGGGGCAGTGGTCAGGGAGACAGTACCGTTGTTGGGGTTTATCTGGATTTGAAGGTTGGTGGGGGCTGAGCACCCACATTTCTGTAGTTCCTTTGTAATCGCGATACTTATTTTTGGTTCGAGTTTCGAGGCTTCGGGTAGCGGTGCCGGTGTTGCCCGAGTGGCGTAAATACGTCTTTTGGCGATCGTGGTGTTTTTCGGGCGAGAAACAGTGGCGTTTTCGTTGTTGCCTTTGGCTAGTGTTGCACTTGTGTCCTCCGGTGCTCGAGCCTCTTTTGTCTGTTTCTGTTTGGGGTTCTTTGGAGGGGTGGGTCCCTGAGTTGCAGCCTCTTCCTGCCTTTCGTTGGTGTCTTAGGTGGTTGTGCTGCCGCTTCTGCATACGACTTCGTTTGTGGACGCTGCAATATGCTGACTTGTGGGGTTGTTTTCGCTGCTGAAGCTGCCACATTCGTGGACAGGTCTTTGGCGTTGTTTGAGAGGGTTTTGACCGTGGCAACCAACGTGTCCACTGTACTGGTGAGGTTGACTACCTGGTGTTGTAGTCCTTGGATGACTCCTAGAACCTCGAGTTGAAAGGTGACGTTTAGAACTTCGCCATCTGACATCTCAGTTTCTTCTCGATTTAATATCTTGTCTTTCAGGGCCGAGTTTTCCGGAAGAGACATTTTTGGTACCATGCCTCTGATACCAATCATAAATTCATGATACCATGGGCTAAACACCCTAGGGGTAGGGGATTCGAGAGTTTCTTCCATCTCGGAAGCTACTTCAGATGGGTGACAGGGAGGGTTGATGGCCGGGGCAAACTTGCCACCGGGACTGGTGATAATGCGTGGTGTTGAGTTTTTCTAAATCCGGGGATTTGATTGGTTGCAACCAAAAGAGGGGAAAATAGAGGGGACGGAGCTTGGTTCTCAACCATCGGGAAGAGCTCTACTATTTATACTAATGTTCATGCTACTTTGACTTCTCTAGTAAAGGAGTATCTTTCTAGAAATTCAGTTCGTCAGAACAAGTGCGAACATTGTTTGACCCTGAATCTTGCCCAGCTCGACTCTGAGAATCTCCCGACTGCTATTTCTTCTGAGGGTGTCCCCACTCCACCAGTAGTCAGTCTTCGATCTCTTCGTCCTGATAGACTATAATGGAATATGCAGTCTAAATGCCTACATACCAATTGTATCATGAATATGGAGTGATCAAGTCCGATATTCATCTATCAATGCATAATGCATATGCATTAGTAAGAGTAGAGAACTGGTTCTCTAATCATTGTTCCAATTAGTTAGCCATATCTTGAAACGTGAACTCTTTGTGGTTCCTGAGTAGTCTCCCTGATGCCTCCGGGAAGTCCCTACTCAGGAAGTTTGGGTTCGGATATATGCTCTCCCCCATGGTGGCATATACCTCGCGCATAATTATGCAAGCTATTCCCGCTAGGGTAATATTAACAAGAGTGTACATAGGTTATGAATGTCAGAATAATAGTAAAAAGAGATTGGTATAAGAGATTCTATCTTCTCCCTATTAATGTGTGATCATCTGATATCTATTAAATTCCTGATCAAAAATAGAGAGAATTCCCATACTGATAGATATGAGCAGTATAGTAGTTGAAGTTGTATTTAACAGGTTTTATTATAGTAGATAGTTTCATAGATGTCTGTTCTCAATTTAGAGGCTTATTTGAGAACATTTTTATATTTATAATATGAAGTTATCATTGTCTTTTGTGTAACTAGTATAATGTAACTAGTATAATGTAGGTATTAAATAGAATAGTTTGTTGAGATGAGCTACCTCTTGAGAACCTAGTAAAAACAATGTCACAAGATGGCTTGATATCAAAGCTTTTATATAAATAGTTTTTCTTCAAGTATTCTAATTCAGAAAAGCTCAACTATATCCTTTCAGCATCAGCTGGGATCATATTAATATATATCTAAATTGAGTTTATTTTTATCTCTAGTTGTCCCTTTCTTGTCAATTACATTATACCTGATAATGTATAATAGTTCTGACTGGTATGAAAATTTAGTTGATAAAATTTACAAAATAAAAACAGTTTAATCAGATAATATCCTGCTAACTACAACTATTATATCCAAACAGTTTTTTTTCATAAAACACATTTTGAGATGATTAATATGATACTACGCAATATATTCAAAGTCTGCAAATGTCCATCTGTTCTCAAGGAAATTCCTTAACGTTACAGGATTTTTTGCCTTCCCTGCTTACCATCATTCGATCAAACAGGGTCTTCTGCACCCTATAAGTTCTCTGAAAACAAAAAAGAAAGAAGGCAAAAGTGGAACATCTGTAAAACAAACCTTACCTGAAGAGCGACTCCAGCCCCCCCAGCGTATGTGGTGTAATTATTCCAGGTTCTGCAGGAAACAGAGGTACAAGCATCCCTCTGCCGTTCCCCAGTCCTGCAACTGACCAATCTTCATCCGGGAGTGTTACAACAATGTAAATGGAACAACTATCAAACCTTGCGAAAGAAGGAAAGCTCCCCCCCTCTCCTCACATTGCAAAAGTATATCTACGTTAAACCGGTGGTTAGATGAACCCCCACCCATACAGACTCCCAAATCCCCAGATTCTCCTCACATCAACACAGAAGCCGTGGTTCCCCACCCATGCGAAACTCGCACAGAATCTTAAAACCCACCATGGCAATCCTTATTCCAGACGTCGTGTCACCTTTTGGTGAAGAAATTTGGTAAGCTCGGAGCTATGGTATTGGTAGAAACCTTTTCTTTTTTTTCCCTCGGGACGTTTAAAGTATGGAAAGTCATCCTCTTATTGGAGCACCTGACATTATCCTTCCCGGCGGTTACCCTCCACCCTCTTGAAACAAATAAAATCTCCGGACCTCTCTTCTGCAACCGGGGTGATCAGCAACGATCCATAACCTGTCAGGGTCAAGGCTTTGGTTCGGAAGGAATAAGTCAGTAGAGATACGCGAGCTGGCTAATCTGGGAGCCGGCCTGGCATCTCACTCCCAAAGTCGTTCGCCTGGAAGATAAGGACTAAATTTCCCCGCCCATCCAGCTATTAGAGTGATAATTCGTGTTTGGGCACTATTAACCAACCATATCCCCCAACAACGATACCAGCAACGATACCAACAACCACCCACCACTTTACAAACCCGGTAACATATCCGACACCCCCTCCAGCAAGAATATCCATCGCATTGGCAAAGTACAGCATACTCCCCATGCATCTACACTCTTGGGCCAACAGTGAATCTGGTGATCGGGTTGCCATGTTCAGGTGGGGCGGTGCTGCGGAAGTATACCATGCGGGGAGGAGGACGTATGGCTGGCGGGCCGGCCGGAATAGTAATATCGCATATTACAGATAATAGAGCACTGCGTACCTACTAGTGAGCCGGATGGATACCAAGATAGGGATTGCTTCCGCGCCAGAGGGTAGGTGGAATACCAGGAAGACAATGGGGGTACATAATGTTAAACATGATTCTGAACCCGTATTTATTTTTTCTTCCCTCCCCTTCGTTTCCGCTATCTCACTCTTCATACGATATCTCATCAATTTCTTCCTCCTTTCGCTCCATCACCCCACCTTTCTTTTTTATATTACACATTAATCCATCTTCAATGCGAAGATGAGGCTCACCCTCCTTTCCGCCCTCTAATCTCTAGCTACCCTGACTCTAGCCCCACTAACAAACCTCCCTCCTCCCCGTAATACTCACTCCCAGACCCTGAACCTGTAAAATATCGCCTGTAAGTCCCGGTAATACGAACCCCGGATGTAGTAGATAACCCGGGGGTGGAAGCCTGTCTGGTGGAAGTTATGCCACCGGGGGAGATTACTGTTACTTGGGAAAAGTTTGGGAGGGAAGCTACATATGTCCGCCTACGGTATATGAAGACTCTTAGGCTGAGGCTGGGTGTTTGATGTATCCCTTTTGGAATAGTTAGATGGGTGGGAATGGCATTAACACAGGTTGTACTCTTATAGAATGGTGATTGGGTGGGCTGGAGGGGCGGGAGAGCTCTGGCTTGGGAGTCATTCCATTTCATTCAGATAATTTCCCCGGAACATTTAAACAAACACATCATATTTTTATTATTTGTTATATAATTTAAAGGAGAGAGAAAAAGAAAAACAGTGAGCGTCCTTCCTTATCCATTTCAAGTCATTTATGCACGAGCTGGTCTGACTTAGCTAGTCTGACTTACTGTGCTCATCGACGAGTATATCTGTAGGCTTCTCCGGCCTACCGGCATATGCGAAACCGTAGTGGATAGCATACTCTTCAATCTCCTCAGGTGAAAGGAGAGGGAGCTCCTTTGCCGCCTTAACGTACGAGATCTTCTCTTCGTATCCCTTTGCGAAGATGAAGTCGATCTCTTCGAGAGAACGGAGGCGAGTTTCTGGATAGAAGAAATAGCTATTCCACGGTTAGTTAGCCATCATCTCTTTCAAACAATGAGGGAAGTAAGGAATGGAGGGAAAACGGGCTCAAACATGAAAGGCAAAAAGCAGGCGTTCACAACAGCAAAGAACAAATAAGTGCCCCAGCCAATCCGGTCAATCATGACCGGGGTAATCATCACGACTACGAAATTGAACAACCAGTTCGTGATAGTCGACACGGCGTTCGCCTTCCCCCTCGTCCTCAGGGGGTTAACCTCAGCAGGGTATAGCCATGGCAATGGCAACCAGGTTGCTCCAAATGACGCAATATACAAGAACAATCCCACAGCAGCGCCCTTAGCCGCAGCCTGTGTTCCTGGAATCAAGCATATAAAGGTGATTGCCATGGCGCTCATCTGCCCGACAGTTCCCCAAAGGAACAGCTTTCGTCGGCCCGCTCTCTCGATAATAAACCATGATGTCGTCGCGAAGATTGCGTAAACTACCATGTTCACACCGCCCATGATTAGGGACATGTTACGGCTCTGGCCAATGCTAGATTCGAAAAGAATAGGGAAGTAGTAGATCACAGCGTTGCACCCGCCAATCTGCTGCATGAGTTGGGAGCTTGCGCCCAGGATTACACGGCGGAGATGCTGTGTTTTGCCGTTTGTCAGGAGGTCGCGGAAAGAGGACTTGTTGCCGATTTCGCCGGTTGCCATCATTGAGTCGAGAATTACGCGCTTCTCTAGTTGGGTTTTTGGAGAATCGATAGCTTCATCGTTCAGTGCGGCAATGACAAAAGTGCCTTCTTCGTCGCGGTCTTTCGAAAGGAGCCTATAGAGGAATTTAGGTTCTAGATAGGGTAAGGTAGAAGGGGAGCGCACCAACGAGGGGACTCGGGGAGGACCATCATGCCGGCGATAATGATCAGGGCAAAGACCACTTGGAAGGAGATGGGGAGACGCCAGACTAGGTCGCTGTTGGTGAAGCTGACCCCGTAGTTGAGCCAGTAGCTTATCACTGCCTTCCGTGAGTTTTGAGTAGGTTCATGTTAGGATATAAAACCTACAGGTTCCAAATGCGATCGATCCTCCCTCAATGCAGATCAATAGACCTCTGTTCTTGGTTTTTGCACACTCCGCTTGATATGTCGGAATGCTACTGGTGTTCATACCGTTGCCGATTCCAGTTACTATCCTGCCGATAACAAATTGTGCCTAACAGCTGTCAGCAGCTATAGATATAAGAAGGTGGTGGTAGTGGTGTACCAACGGCTGATGCCCGGCATATGCTGTGACTTGAATAATTACGCCAACAATCATGATTGAAGCCCCAGAGATAATCGCCTTTCGACGCCCCATAGCCTCTCCCGTGAACAGGACGACTACAGCCCCAAATAGACAGCCGATTTCATAGATTGCTGTAACAAACCCTTGCATAGTAGAATCGTCCTTCGTCTCTGGGATGGCAGAGTTGAACTCTGGGGATGTGATGATCCCGCTCATGACACCTAGCTCGTTTATTAGCCAATCAGCCTCGGTGAATAAGTATACAGGAAACATAACCAACCTTGATCATATCCAAAGAGCAAGAAACCGGTCGTGCAGATGAACGAAACGGCAAAGCCAAGTCGCTCCCCGCGAAGTCCTAAAAACTTCGTCATGACGTCTATCACAGGGTTCGCAATTTATCTATCCGCCGGAGTCTATTGTGGAGTCTAGGGCACGTTGGTTCGAAATATGAAAGGTTGAGAAGACTAGGAGTTAAGTACCTTCCTCGATTCGCGGGGTGCAAGGTCCCTAGATGTCTCTCACTCTAGCACCGGAGTTGGCTACCAAAGTTGTCGGGTACATGTCTTTTCCTCTTCTTTCCCTGGTAGGATTATGAAACTGGCCGTGTTCACGTCATCGATACACACATACCCTCCCTCGCTCGCTCTCACCCCTCTCACCCTCTCCCCCGCACCTCTTGCTGCTAGTGGGTGGTAAATAAACGGTTTTGGGCAGGTGGATTTCGCTTCCCATGAGGAGTTCTGGAGAATTTTGGGGGGAATATCGGGGTTGCTCGGCTACTGCTGTTGTTTGTAAATTAATTGTTTCCCGAGTGAGTGGGGGAGATATGAACTCGTCCTCCAATTTTGTACCTGGAACCTGGGATGGGGTTCGCTATTTTGGAAGGGGACACTTATTTTTCCCGGCACCCGGAATGTCCCGATTTTTGGAGGAGGCTTGAGATAGATATCTCTCGGATGCAGTGTTGGACAATTAGAGTAAATGTCTCCTTTGGAGAAAAGCGTTTCGTGGTGCCTGCAGTCCAGTTCCGCAAATGATGATTTCGATAAGCTCCCTGCATCATCTTTGTTCCGCCGGGAGTGGCGTAAGGCTGCATCGGCTCCTATTTTCTTTTTTCTGTGCCAAATTCAGATAGGCGCCGGTTTAATACCGTTGACAGTGCCTTAAAAAAGCTCTTGTCATTCGCTGTGGGATTATCCCTGAAAACTGGAGAAACCCTTTAGAATAGGGTGAACCCCAGAAAACTGCGGCATCAACCCACAGTAGGTTTCGTTTGGCGAGTCAACAGAATCGCGAAGACAAGTTAATCAGATCCAACCTAATCAAGGGGCTCGGGTTATACCCTATCAGGAGAGCACTAATCCTTCCCGAGAACTTTTGTCCCTGAATCTCGTGATTAGTTATCTGACCATGATAGCTGATCAAAAGGGTTTTTACAGTGACAGAAACTTCTTTACCCTGCCGAGGTTAAAAAAACTGTTGTACGGTATTTGTAGAAGTACAACTTGCCACTGTGCCGGCTTGCTCTGCCAGCTCACTCATGGTCGGGCGTTTTAGCTACAGTAATAAAATAAGTCGAATAGCTACAGTCGCAGCAAGGTTGCAACACGCTTCCCCAATGCATTTACTGGCCAAAAAGCCCGGGGATGAGCAGGGAAAGCCGGCGCTATGAGTATGGCGTGGTCTAGGCTCTAGGGAAGTCCTATGGTGTGCCGCATGGCACATTGTGTTACATTCATCCTGTGTCCCTATCTGCTATCATGCCGGCACATCGCCAGAGCCCAGTGCGGTATCTCCCCCGTGGGGGCATTTAGGTGTCTTTTGTCACCACCCCTTCACCCAAACCAGCCGTGGCGCAATATCTCGTGCAAAAAACATGGTATCACTATGGCCGGGATCTGCACCAAAACAGGAGTGCAGCAACCCCGACCCAATCAGGGCTTGTCTGCCGTGATGGTGAAGCTCTAGCGCTCGGATGGGACTGGCTGCATAGAAGGCGCGCTGCTAGTACTGTGCGGCAAAGAACCTGAGACCCTGAGGCTGCGTTTTAGTTCCGATTAATCGCAGCAGAGTCAGAGGATGGTTTTACTTGCAGCTGGGCCCCCCTCGTGGACAAGGCTATTGTTAATGTCTATCCGACCCCAGGCTAAGCTTCCACGAAGGGAGACCAAGTTCCCCGAAGGAAGGCCGGGCTTCCTCAATGCTTCTGTGGCAGGATGGAGTTTTCCGGCTCAGGAAAGCGCTCAAATACTGTGCCGGTAGTTTTAACTTGGGCCCAAGGTGCTGTTAGGCGTTAGGGGTGAAATTGCGAATGCTTGTAAACCTAGGATTGGTTCGTTCCAACGGGTGAGAATCCCTAAGTTAGTAATAGAACCTCGAATCCCATTGTCATTGCCTTCCGTGGGAGTGTTTGAGAGGAAATGGGCTATGTAGGTGCTGCTGGCTTGGATTGTTCGCAGCGCTTGTAACTATGGATTGTGCTAGCGTCAGTATTGTCTAGAGGTGATTCTGAGTTGAGAGATCAGGTAAGACTGATACGTACCAGTCAGAAACCCTGCTAGAGCGCAGAGCGAGCGCAGAAATATGACCTTATAAAGGACATCAAATAGGCACGTGATGTTTAGTATCACCATAGAGCTTGTCCACAAGAGACGGGTGAACATAGTAACATAGTATGGTGGCTCCGGTACCATGCCCAAACTGCCCACCTGACCCAACACTGGGCAGTCATTTCTATTATGATCTTCATGGCATTGATTGTCGCCTACCATATTGGAGCCTAGTCCGAACTCTGTCTTAGCCAAGCTTCTCCTTCCTCCATCCAGATCTCTCACTCTTCTCCAACCACATGGGAACCCACCCACAACACTACATCTTCCCTCCTTCCCTTCTATACAACAAAAGCTTGTTAAATACACCGCACGACATCACACAAGCATCGGAACCTACCTACGACGATTAGCGCATCATGATAACAACTTCTAAAACCCACGATACAATAACTTCCACTATCTTCCTTCGCAAAACCCCCACCTTAGCCGCCCTCCTAAAATTCCTACAAACCCCCGAGAACCTGATCACTCTAAACCCACTCGTCGAGTCCTTTCACCGCTCACCACCACCACGACAATCTCCACAACACATAGGCTCTGATGGCAGAGGCGACGACAGCAATATATACACCATAACAGACCGCATCCCCATACCCCTGGCATGCGGGCTAACCATACCGTCCACATATACGGCGGAATTCTCGGAACCAGACGGAGTCATGGGAATGCTGTGCACCTCGAGGGCCGCGATGGGAGTGGTTACCGGAAGCTTATTTTGGGTCGAAGACTCTATTACCGGGGTTGTGGTTAAGGAGAGGTTTAAAGTTTACAGGTGCCCTTTCGGGATGAGATGGTTTATTATGATGGTTGCTGGGAGGAGCAGAATTGGGATGATGGAGAGGTTGGAGGAGAAGTTAGTGAGGTTGTGTGATGAGCAGGAGGCTGGCGATGGGTGATGTTGTGTGGTGTAATTCTCTAAATGGGGGGCAAACGAGGGGTTTATGACTGGACTGGGGAAATAATATTATGGGGCTCTTCTCTTCTTTCTTCTTTCTCTTCTCTCCCTCTAGGATCTGCTAGTTGACCCACTTGGTTTTAATTCTCAATACCTAATACCTTGAATAATCCTACCACCCTAGTGCCTGACTGCAAGCAATCGTAAACTCCTGATATCTGTTATTCTCATAAACTACCCTAGTCCAATACATCCAAACCGGTAACCCCATATCATAACCTAACCAACCACCCCATGGTTAAAGATCAGCATGATCCTCACCTTGGGCCACCAATCAAGCCCAATATCTAGTTCCATTTTGATAAAAGTATCCGAATACTAATCTATATTAGTAAAACCCCCGGACTTTTCCCACTCACTCACTCACTCAATCACTCACTCACTCACTCACTCACTCACTCACTCACTCACTCACTCACTCACTCACTCGTTGCGCCCACCGCTCTCCCTGACTAATGCTTAGAGTATCTGCTTCTGATTTCACCATAGTAGTTCTAGCGGTCGTATGAGTTTGGCTATTTTTTCGGGATACCCTAAGGTCTGTACTTGCATCGCAGTAGATCATGCGTTGGCTGCTCTAAACGAAAGAAAGAGCGGATCTGAACCGGAGGGAACGTTGACTATCTTTCCTGCCCTTCAGAAGGCTAATTTTGCTACCAGGAGTGAGATCCTAGGAAGGTCATGTTACTGTAGCATAGAATTTCGGTGATGCTGTCTGATTCCGGGGGGTTCCTTAGATCACTCTGTGGCCCATATAGCTAGGGATAAGTTACTAGGTGGTCAAAGTAGGGCCAATCCGACATAACTTATTTGCCCTAGTAGGAATTAGGAAGGGGTTCTGGGGAGCAGAAGATACTTGTGTCTCCGCGCCAGGAATGGGCACCTGTTTTTTGTTTTTTTTGAACAGGCACCACCAGCCCATAAAAAGTATAGTATTCCAGTTTGAAAGAGTGAGGAAAAGTGCCAGTATAGAGGACAGGGTAAAAGTTTTTGTACTATCATATTCAATAATTTCATGTTCCAAGCAGAAGTAGAAATATGTGTAAAATAATAATAAAAGAAATGCGTTATTCTATTCTAACTACTGGAGGGAATGGGCCCTTATATGGAAAGTGTCCCTCCCAATACCCCATGATTGGCAGAAGTCGGAAACACAACGGAAATATGGGAGACCATGAAACTAACCAAGGAGTGTGAAACCCGTCTTCACGATTCCCGATCGCCTCTCGTGCACAGGATCCTGCTATATCCTTCTCCATAAATCCGAACCTGGTTACGGCAGAGGGGGAAAAAGTGATTGGCAAGGAATAATACCAGGGGAAAAGGAAACAATACAGTAGTAAACCTGATACAGATAAATGTTCCCAACTGTCCAGGGGCCCTGTAGGGCCCCGAGGACGGACTGCCAAGTGCCCTGGACCGGACTGGATCGCAAAAGATGTTCCATCCTCGTCTGCAAAATCTAAAGACGGCCGTTATGACCAAGGACGACGGGCCCGGCAACCTGAGACAATAACGTGTCGGGGTGCATGAAGACAGGGATTGTATTGCAGGAATCACAGTCTACGGCGGGGTACCGCCGGGGACTGTGAGTGACAACCGGTGATGGCAGGCAACTGCAGGGCCTATGAGGAAACGCCGGGGATGGCAGAAGACGGCAGGGGACGGCGGGCGACGACCGGGGACTGTCAGAAAACACTGGTGAAGGTAATGAAACACATGAAACAATGGGTGCTAGGTGGTTCGAGTGGAGGATAATAACAGCAGGATTCTAATATCACTTGGGCTGGTGTTTTACATGACTACCGGGTTCATTCAGCCATATGGTATTTATGGCCCCGATTGAATTATAAAGAGGGGGAATGAGATAGTGAGATATCCGATACGGGTAGTGGAAAGGATGTGAAGCTGACAATTGTTCAAGGTAGAAGACAGTACAAGACACAAACTGCACGATCCTCCTGATATAGCAATTTACCACCAAGTTTGACTTCAACTATTTTTCTATCTTGACTCCACATTATCTGCAAGAGCTATTCGGTATGTCGATTTCACTTGAGGATTCCGCATCACAAGAAACCATTGGGGATTTTGATGCTAGCATGATTCCCGGTATACTTAACACTCCCGAACTCCGGCCAATTCAGAACATTAAGGAGTCCCTTGGTCATATCAGTAGCCCAAATTCGAGTACTCAGAGTAGTGCACCGAGCTGTATTATATTCTAGCTCCATGAACTGGGGGAAGCAGACCCCAGACATTACAGAGGTGATATCATGGTGGGGACTGCGGGGCCCGATGTCCTCCACTCTGAATCGTCGGGCAATTTTGCTGGAGGAGGGGACGAGACGACAAAAAGTCGTCCATCCTCGTCCTGGTTCAAGGCGGACGGACTAAGTTACCCCTTTGGGAACGCTGATACAGATGCATAAAAATAAAGAATACAAACCTATGGGAAGCGATTTGGTCCCCGGTGGCTTTCAACACCTGGGACTGTGGGGGGATTGCGGAGGACTATAGAGAAAGGCAGAAATAGCTAGTATGAGAAATTTCCCTTAGGGGACTGTGGGGTCATCACCCTTGGCACAGTGATTAACTTACGTTCTTACGGTACCTCTAAAAGATAAAAATACCTTGACCTACCCCATAATCATAGGAACCTGGGTATTCCCAGGGCCCCAGTGTAGCTACCTAATCTCCTCTTGTTGTCTACCAGTGTGCCTTTCAGCGGTAATCCTACTTCTTTGAACAGGGCATCAGCATGTAATTCTAGTACCTAGTGTTTAGTATTTATTTGGATAGTATATTCTGTGACCATCACTTACCATCGAGTGCACAAATGTCTGAAACTGACTCAGGAAAATCAGGTATCATGCTAGTGTTGATACCTACCATTAGATTTAAAGGGTAGCCCTTCAGACTTGCATAATAATTATAGGCCTGGGTATACCCGTTGATACTCCTACTGGAAATAAATGGGGAAGGTATACACACTCGCGTTCCCTGTCTTGACGTCTTTTAATCATATCCTGGTTCATCTGCGGTTCCGGTTGCTGGCCAATCGTGACGGATACTGTTGTTTGGATTCCATCGATTTCAGGTGCCGCATGGCCCACCCCCGCGGCGGTATCCCTAAGTTGATTCCCCACGTTGGTCATGGATATTGGAGTAGGTTTGGCCAGGAGCATTAGCGGTGCCTTGGATTGCTGGTGTTGGGTTGTTTGGGGCTTAATGGGGTTGGGAGTGGTGGAGAGATGCAACTGTCCTGGGAGAAACGCAGCTCTTATACAGCAAGTAGCATTATTGCCAGTCTGTACTCAAGTACTACCGGTAATTAGCGCTTCTCAGCCAAAATCTTCCCCATTTGTCAAGGCCGATTTGGGCCAGATCTTCTCCACTAAAGACTAAAGAAGGATGCTGTGGCAATAACGTAAAACCTGCCTATACTAAATTTAGCATCCGGAAGATCAAGATTGGGGAGATGTGTTGCGGGAAAGCTCAACCTCATCAAATTTAGTTCACGATGCAATAGAAAGAGCCTTTCTAAGTCGACTAAAGCAGTCACCATCGCCCTTAGGCAGTGTGCTCAGATGCTGTGTTCCGAACCGCCCAGTCCGAGTCCATGGATGGACTAGGGCAGATGGAGGTAGGACCGGATGCCCTACCGGGCCCGGTAGGGCCCTGTGGTGTTTTTCTGTAACATCTCTTTGGCTGGTATGCTCAGAAACTTCAAGCTCACGATTTGATTCCGCTCATAGTTTATGAACAGACAAATCACGCACTATATTCGTAAACTAATAAGCATGGAAGAATACATCTCTAAGAAATAAAAAAGTCAAAAGTTTTTTCCAAATTCGAACACAAAGACCACCAGCCTGAATCTTCAATGCAGCAAGTATATCCTTGCTGCGGAGTGCACCAGCACTATCGCCGTAGGAAAGTTCTGATATTGGTTACGGATACCCGGATCCGAGAGGATCGATTGAGCTCCCTAGTAACTCTTCCGGAAAATCCCAGGAATTGTGCTGCCAGCCAACTTCGGTCGCATCAGTTCTTTGACTTTGTTACAGGCAAACCCGGCCGTCCTGCCACCCCCCCCCCCCGTCGTCCGCGCAAGCAACCGCTTTCCCGTTTGTCTCATTATACTAATAAAGGCCTTTCGTGTAGGGCCCAGCGGCCCCAGCCTAGTTCGGCAGTCCCCCGAGTAATTTGCCCTACACAGGACCAAGGCTAGCTGTCCCGTCCCGTCCCGTCTTCTTGGTATTATCCCCACCGTCCCTACGGGGCCCCTAGACGGTTCGGAACACTGCTCAGATGACCATTGGCCAGCTGTAAGTCTACCAGTTCAGAGTCCATATCGTGAACGGCGCCTGGCGAACTGGTATATCTCCACGGAATCCGCTATGAGGGAGCTTAAGAAACTCATTAGTCATGAACTGTTTAAACACTATACCTCTTTGGCGCAAAATAACTAGCCAACCTTACTGTGACAAAGGGGAAGGTAAAGCTCAGCTGAGAAGTTCCAGTACTATCAGACACACCGCAACTTGATAGGATGTAAGAGCACAAGCACCATTTCCAACAAAACTTAAGACTTGTCTATCACAGCCCTCACCCGAATTCACCCTCCCTGCTCCTTTTGAAATATACGAGATATTCAAGGGCTATACTTGAAACTGAGAAAAATCCTTGGTCAATGTACCGCTATCAATCGAGATCGTTGTGCAAAGAATGAATAAACGATATGAGAACGAGGACTTATATTCAGTGACCTATTCTGATAACCGTGGGATGAGGGGAGTCGTTTAAATACAAAGATCAATGCTCCATATTTCTCCCGTGGTCATCACGCCATTTTCTTACTTTCGCCAGCCACTACCTTATCTCTTCTGGCACCCTCATGTCTTGACTGTCAGACATCATTACATCATACATGCGCTCATGACTCCAGTGACACATCCGACATCCTTCCAGCACATTCCACGAGAGCTATAAGACCTGGGCAGTAGGAATGATAGCCGATAGCCAGCAATGGTGTGATTGCCGGTGGTTAACAGAAACTTGGGAGAGTGAGAAATGCTACTTAAATAACATTCTATCTGAGGAGCTGGAGGGCCGACTATTTACGCTGCGAAATAGGACATGTATCCACAGTAGAAAAGAAATTTCAGGCAGCAATATGGAAGACAAGAGCAAACATATGAGAACCGAATTTCATATATGATTGATCGATCAAGTGACCAGATGAAAGAAAACGCAAACCAAATGAGCTGAACTCTGACAACATTTGAGCGGAATTAAGACAGACGGGGAAGTGTTGTGGTACTCGAATATTTAGAAAGTGCATATCCAAAAGTATAATTTCAACAGCTCTACCAAATACACCTGTAGCTAATCCCACAGTGCCGGTAAAGCCTATAAGCAACCGGTTGTAATGTACTAGTAATCTACCCGGACCTCATGACGTTGCGATTACATCCAGGCCATCCACTTGCTACGTGTCTGATAGTACAGGAGACGATGTTAAGTACTGTATATAAGGGCCACGCTTCCCCCTCCATCTCCCCATCATCCCAACTCCACCAAACTCCAATTACCCCAACACCACCAATCCACAATACCACAAGGGTTTCCTGGCTCAACCTGACTCCAACATCCTTTATCCCTCCATGACCGTCATAGCAAAACGCCGGTGTGTAGACGCCCCCCGCCCCGCCCCCCATTCATTTAGAGAACAGGGTTGAGAGTTTAGGCCCGGGTTCACCAGCGATTACAACATACACATAATGTTCCTGAACTCACAGGCGGCGAAGACGAAGGACTCCTCCATACATACGCCGTTAGGTATCAACGGTGAGCCGATACCTAATTTTCCTAAGACAGCTGCAGCCATTTGGGAACTAGATGGTAAGTGAAACTTACTGAATACAATACCAGAATTAATACTAACTAATAGGTGCTAGATCCATGTGCTGATTCCCTGCTCCAAGCCATGGGAGTGCCGGAAGACGGCACACTGCTCGCCAAAAAGGAAAGGATCCTTTGTTACATTGGGGTGGAGAGATTTTCCGAACTTCCGTTGTAACGGGGAGGAATCGGGCTCCTTTCTTCCTTTAGACATCCACAAGAACTTGAATGATGGACCATGTGCCAGGCAGTCCAAGGTCTCCTTCCCTCAATATACGTTGCAAAACCCACAAAGAAACCTGCTCTCCAAGACAAATAGGGGAGGGGGGTGGAACGTCACAGCCCACCACGGTAGGAGTTGTAACTCTGTTGTTAGCACATGGCCTAATTATTTGAGTAAGGATTTTTGTCTACGAACATGTATCATAAATTCAATTTGACCGAATGAATATTATTATGATAATAATATTATAATATTATGTACTATCTCAAGATTTGGAGCTTTCACCTTAGGGTTTAGGTCAACAGAAATCTTTTAGAAAGAATATGATACCGGTAATAAGTTTGCTCCAGCCCATGGGCCCAGTGGGCCAGGCCCGGCCGGGCCCATGGAAAGCACTGCAGAAAACCCAGCAAAAAGACACTCATTTAGCCCTCAGTTAAGATAAATAAAAGAGAAATACAATGACCTTACTGGAGGAAAAACCCCGGCGTCCTAACAGGGTTCCCGATTGTTCCGGTTTGTACGGTAAACTGCTTCACCACCTCAGTTCTACCAAATGTCATGGTCCCCGGGCAGCCGGTGTAAGATGGTGAGAATTTCCCTAATATACTACTGTGAATAAAAGTGTTACTTGAAATTCACTCCCGCTTTTTGGGTCACCGGGTCTCACTCGAGTTGTTCCTCTCCCCGCTGAAAAAAGGGTTGACGATAGCCCTTGTCGTATCGAACGGAAACTCGAGCACCGGCGGAACAATCCCACGGATAACGGTATGCCAGCACTTTGGCACGGTGTGTGCAAACGCTGGGATATTTCGCTCGTGCAATCGTCCTAGTATCTGATCGAGGTGCGCACCGCCGAGATAGTGCCCGTCGTGGTTAGTAAAGAGGCCGACGTCGGCGAAATTGAATCTGTCGATGCAGTAGTCTATTTCTACTAATGCTGCTTCGACATTGGGTAATGGGAGGAGGTAGAATGCGAATAGGATTGTGGAAGTCGAGATTGTTTGGTGCCCAAAGTCCTGTTAGTAAATGAAGACAAAAAGGAAATCAAGGTAAAGGAAGAAAGATACCTAGGAAATGACATGACCCGGTTAGAAGCAAAAAAACAAGTTGACGATAGGAAACCAGTTTTTAACAGTTTTTTTTCTTTTCAAGCTGCGTTACAGGACAGGCACAGCAGAGGCGGGTAGCACTGCTAAGTACCGGTACAGGATACGAGGTGGATTCCTCTCATGACCTTTCCACCCCTCTACCCCTCTACCCCTTCACCCCTCCACCCCTCCAACCATCGACTCCTCCACCCATCCAACTCTCTAAAATTCCTACAAACCTCATCTAAGCCAGAATGGACTCTGCCAGAAATCTAGCCGGCAACATCCAACCTTCCAACCCCCACCAGATTGCCGACGTCTTTGATCAACTTAAAAACCATGTGGTCTCCCTAAGAGTCGACCTCAACCGCGTCGAGGGGAAGATAGCAAATATGGACAACTCCAACAAAAATGATGATCAAGCAATTAAAGCTAAGCTATCCGAGAAGGATCAAACCATCCAACAGATCCTTGCCCGCATGGATTTAATAGAACTGGAGATTCAACGCTCGTATGCTAACCTCCCCCATATAGTCACAGGGTTGAGGTGAGTGCTAATTTGGGTATGAATTAAACAGGAACACAACCCAGCTCGCACGTTTTTACAATCGCGGTGTTGTTCGTGATGATGCCCTGTTGATGCCCATCAATGGTGTTGGGGGTGTTGATGTCCCTGGTTTTCCTGAAACCCTTGGGGACTTCAAAAACCTAGACGGTAAGTGAAGCTCACCCAATATGACAATTGGTTGTGTCAGCTAACTAAGGGTGGTAGATGCCGCCGTTAATTCCCTTATCGAAGAATTGGGAGTGGTGATCAAACCCGGGAGTAACATGGCGACAAAGAGGATGGCCATGCGCTACCACCTTGGAATTCCTCACCAATGATTGCAGTGAGGGATGGTGCTTGTAGAAGCTTTTTCCCTTTTTTCTTTAGCAAATCTGAATAGATTTCAAATTCAAACTCTCAAATAACTGTTCCAGTGATTCTAACCCAGATGGCCTCGACCTGTCTAATCTAGTCTAGTGATCCAAACCCAGGACTCCCACTCAAATCCCCCCTCCGCGACAGCCAATATGCAGCAAAAAACAAGAACAGGAAAGGCTTCCTTACAAGAGTGCCCAACTCCCACCTCCAATTCCAGTACAATTTTTACCCCTCCAACCATCATTCAACGAGAACGCGCCGTTGTGCAATAGGGAAAGTTTAATCATATCAAGGAGTGAGAATCCATGACCAGGTGAAACTCCCCCCATCATCCAAACTTGTGAGATGACCTACGAACTCGATTCAAATTCCCAATACAATTACCGCAACCCCGACTTGGACTTCGCACTTCCCCTCCTTTAAAAGTCCACTGGACGGAAACTGCGCCGGGGGTTCGGTGGTCTTATTGTTCATTACTATCCAAAACCCGGTACGAATATCAATGACGGGCCAAGGAGGAGGGAGTTGAAGTTGCAGTAGAAAGTTAAGCATGCTGCGAGAGAAAGCAATCGAGTTTGATAATCACGATATTTCCGCATGTCTAGTTTCGGGATGATGTACATTATTTGGTATTTTGCTAAGTTATGATAATCACCCGCCGAATGGAAGGGAGGTCATGGATATACAGGGCGTGCGCAGCCAAATGAACTGTCCTCTTTCGTAGAGCTGCCAAGTCACGATCATGTTAATGATCCATTCACTCCAGTGTCAGAAATTTACGAACCCTCCACTAGTTCACGCTTCAATGGCTCCGCCTACCAAACCACGAGAAATTTCCCAGGCACCAAACCATCGATTTTGTACACCTCCCCCCCCGATAAATGCCAATGCAATAATGTTACAATAAATCAAACTGAAAACAAACTTAAAAGAAACGCTAAAGAAAGAAAAAGGAAAACCAAAAAAGTACACCGCTATGCACCCTGACAATTCCTGACAACACAAACATGTATGAGTCACTGAAACCACCGTCCCCAGCTCAAATCTACTGCTTGAGTATCCCATTGTTGATGAGGATACCCGGGTCTCCAGGTGAAGCGACCTGATCCAAGGCGATCCGGCGGGCCGTAGAGATGATCTTTGCCTTCATCGCGGCGGTGTTGGTCTTAAGGGACGGGTCGAGCCCGAGGTAGTATGCGATGAGACCGGTGACGTCTAGGGATAGTTAGTATGAGTAGAAGATGGAGGATTAAGGAGAGGAAACATACGAGGGCAAGCCATGGAAGTTCCAGAGATGGTATTGATAACATCGTTCGACCCCCCAACCCACGTGCTGGTAACTTGCTCACCAGGCGCATACACACTCACGCACTGACCAAAGTTCGAGAACGTACTCCTCTTGTCGTTAACATTGACCGAGCCAACAGAAATAACGTCACTTCCCAAGGACGCACCGGCCGGAGAAGAATTGCAGGAATCCTGGCTCTCGTTTCCGGCAGCGACAGAGAAGTGGATACCGGCAGCGGAGGCCCGTTTAACGGCTTCATCGAGGGTCTTAGAGCGAGAAGCAGATCCAAGAGACATGGAAGCAACAGACCCGCGGAAGTCAGTCGAGTTCTTGCGTTTGTCGTGGTTGGCGATGACAAAGTCGATCCCCTTGAGGATATCAGAGGAAGAACCCGAGCCATTAGAAAGGACCTTGACGGCAATGACATTAGCGGCCTTTGCAAGGCCAAAGGTAGTTGAGCCGGCAGTTCCAGCGCAGTGGGTCCCGTGGCCCTGGTCGTCGGTCTTCTTACCGTCGAAAGTGAAGCCGAAGGTTGCGCGGCGGTCAAAGTCAATGTGATCGACACTGTTACGCATCAGCTTGTGCTAGTCGATATACAGGGTTGGCAATCATACTTAACGCCCGTGTCAATGACATAGATATCAACATCCTTTCCAAGACTATCGGCAGTCCCATTGAAAGAGTATCCGCTGAAATCGAAGCTAGAAACGTCTTTGCCCGGTGATACAGCAGTGGACTGAGAAACCCTCTTCAACCCCCAAGTCCCCGGAAGAGTCTCATGAAGCTGGATATCCATTTCAGGTTCAAACATCTTAAACCCAGTCATGGTGTTCAGCTTGCCAACGCAATGACTGGACAGGTTTGCCGAGAACCCCTTGAATGCAGAGTTATCATAAATATATTTCACATCATCCCTCGTCAACTCCATCTCCACGAGCAAATCATCGAGCGTTCTCGGGTCGGCGTCATCAACGATGACATTGTAGCTTCCACCAGATCCAGGAGTCTCGTCTAGGCCGCTGAGAGAGCTGTTGCCTGTGTTACTGGCTGGTTGCGAAACTTTCGGTTGGTTTGGATTTGTGCTTGTAGAGTTCCTAGCACCCCCATCTCTGCCCCCCCCATGACCTCCATGGGGTGCTGCCAACGAAAGGGTAGCGAGTGAGAGGAACGACAGAATTGCAGTTGAAAACTTCATTTTTACGATAGATTGGTTATTTGGGCGGTGGTCGAACAGTTGCTAGATATGTTTGTATTAAAAAGAATGGCGGGGTGCCCGTTTATTCGATTCCTTTACTAGCCACTGACGTTTAGCATTCCCGACAAATTGTCAACTCACGAATTGCGGGCTGGCTGAAACTTACCGAAAGCGAGACAGAGAAGGGCTATCAAGCAGACAGAGACTGAGAAATTGTCCGTAAAGAGAGACAGATGGACGCACAGCGAACCGACACTGATTGAAGGAAGAAGGAAGGAAGGAATGTGGTGAAATTGATTGTGCTGGTAAAGTTCGAGATTCTCGGAATGTCTCAGACTAAACGGCCACGAAGAAGAGAAAAAAGAGAAAAAAACGTTTGTAAAATAAATAAACAAAAAGAATTGAAGGGCTAATGAAGGAATAAAAAAAACAAATGAAATAGAGCGATGAACCTGCAAACACTCGCTGCGACCTAATGCTCTGCTCTGTCTGCTCTGCAGGAATTGGGAAGGTAGGGCAGACATGACGGAGGGGGGCGGGGAAGGTGGAGTTTATACTCCTTGGAAATGGCTGCAATGCAGGAGAACAGAGCAAGGCCGCCCGTCGATTCCAGGCCCA
>Ga0307509_10004315_pt1 | contig 20661 bp, 17 predicted proteins | sample 10_EM_MG_FD_202245 | JGI IMG/M metagenome (GOLD analysis project Ga0307509, IMG submission 202245) | Populus trichocarpa ectomycorrhiza microbial communities from riparian zone in the Pacific Northwest, United States - 10_EM | ecosystem: Host-associated > Plants > Roots > Unclassified | place... | reverse complement strand
GACGGAGACGGATAAAGGATGAAATGGCCGGGCGTTAGATTCAGGGCTCAGAATTCTTGCGTGAGACGATCGAGGGACGATGGCGACGTTGGCTTTGAAGATGGTGGATGGGGTTCAGAAAGGGAGGAGGAATGGTGCGATGTGACTGACTACTGACTCACCATTTCCGCGCGTGGCCCGGAAAGTCGTCGTACAGCATTACCAGTTCTTTGTTGAGAGGTAATCTCCGGGTTATATGCGAAACGACTTCACCGGGATGCGCCCCAGGCTCACGGCTACTGTAGCAGTGCGATTTGCAGGGAAATAGTTGGAGTTTGAAGCGAATGGCATCAGTCCCCTTTTCGGCGCTATACTCAGAGATATTCGACGCGAGGATAAGGCATTTACGACTGCCTTCTTACCGAAGGCTGCCAACTGCCCAGGTATACTCGGGTGATAAAGGGAAAAATGCGAGGGGTCGAAAGAGGGCAAAGGTGATGGAATCGGGAATGGGATAGTGATCCGAGGGAGAATGAAGGGTGCCGGAACGAGACTTGCGGAGTTGGAGCTTACCCATTGTGTTTAAGTTTTAATGATAATTGAGGTCTCTTCGTACAGGCTCGCGCTCGCCCAGAGAATCCGGAGGGGATAATTGGGATGAGCAGCGCAAACCGGGGAGATCGGCCAACGGTCCGGAACAACAAACCTACGACTGGCGGTTGGGAGGTAAGTGGGGCGGGAGCTACCGCGTGCCTTTGCACAAGTTCTTCGTCGGAAGGGTGTCAAGTGATATAGTCCATGTTCGGTAACCCGACGGCGGTGAGTCGCTCCGTACACCTGGGATGGCGTCTAATTGTCTTATACGTGAGTATCGGTGGAGTATTTAGGCTGCAGTTTTCCGGGTACATACTTTGGGCTCCGCTCTCCTAGCTGCGTTTTGCAATGGGTTTCAGTTGTCATCACTTTTGAGCACTTACGTCTGCCCCAAGCTCGAGAGAGAGTCACGCGACCAACACATCATGACCCTATGGGTAGAAAGATAGATATTCCGCGAGTGCGTTGTTGCAGGGTCCTTGCCGCACTTTGCCAGAGAAGGGTCAGAAAAACTTCCACATTCCCGATTTTCCGATGCCAATTATAGTAGAATTATACGGCTGTCACACGGGTAATCGCGTCTGTGTGGTGCTTAGAAAGAGCCGGACGGCGTTATGGCGGCCATTTTACGACACTGCATGCAACGGGGTTCAGCTTTGATGAACCCGAGTATTTGTGTTTGTACGGTGCTGTATAAGCAGCCTCGCAACCTCCTAGTACGCATCTTTAATGGAAGCCGAAAGGAGTTTACGTCCTGTAAATGGCTCGTAATCAGCAACTCAACCACGTCCGGGTGACTGAAAAATGCAGCATAATGGAATACGACCCGTGATGTGCCTGTGGAAGCCCTAGTTAAAATTTCAGGAGTATATCCCGGACTCGGACTGAAAAATGCGGCTTAACCAGGTCAAAGATTCATTTCCTGAGATCTTGCGTGCGTAGTGAGTCATTCGCGAATCGTGTATGGCCCTCGAGGCCTCAAGAGCTAAGAAGCGTAGACGACTTGGGAAATGATTTCGATCGCCCTTTTGTTGGCATAGCGGCTTAATTTCAACTGAGAGATAAGGCAGAGTTGCGACACGGGGGAAATGGGGTGGCTGCGTAGAACTCAAAAATGTGGAGTGATTCCTTTAGCTTGAGCGATGCGGCCTGACGCCGAGAGAAAAATAATCGGAAATTTGGATGACCTAGGAGCCGTCAACGCCGACAACTGCGAGAAAACTGCCGGGCTGGAGCACCTAGCTGGCACGAGTCCGGGTTTCTGGGCCGCCAATCCGAACGACGACCGGCAATTGGCCCAGCTTCGAAATCAAAAGGGGAGAGGAACCGTGCAACTTCTTCAACCCGAAGTGGGCTGAAAGCTACTGCAATCCATTGTAAAAGACGGTGGCACACGTTCCCGATTTGCCTTCTCGATACGCTCCAAGGTGCGTTCATACGCCTCGTCCGGGATCTGCCGAGACTCTGGACGAGACGTATGAACGGTCAGGTCACCCAGAGCGTATTGGATGCATTGAGAAGGGCAGAGAGAAGAAGTCAGGCTGATAGAAGGCACATCAGAATCTGCATTATGGGTCTGAGTAGGGGTGAGTGATGATACGCCACTGCAAACGTACCTTACATCCCTCGGCTCTTTCGGAGAGCACATCAATAACCAGTGCTTTATCCTGTGGTTGCAAGGTCCCGATCGATAGTGGAAACGAGGTAGTCCACGTTATTTCGCCTTTGTCTGGCCTGATCATGACGGAACAAAACAAAGGAGAAATGGGAAGGCGTGTTTGGTCCCCGACCGACGCGTGACGCCCGTGACTTATGGTTGGGGTTGGCCACGAATCGACGAACCTGTCAACTGCACCGATGGTTATACAAGCCAGGATTTTCCCCCAAGGAAATGGCCGTACCCTCGAGGCATATTCTCAACTCGTCGTCGCTCGAGCCTTCACCGTAAGTCCTGGATAATAGTCCGGCTTTCAGCGATACAGGTAATCTGCGAAGCTATGTACTTGATAGTAAGGTCCTAAGGATACAGGACAGTCTATCGATAAATCGCGACCCGCGGATGGCCTCCAATTAGAGATGGTTCTAAGTTACGGTGAGGTATATCATGACGACACCGACGTGGCCCAGAGAGTTGTAACAGTGACCCTCATAGAGCCAGAGGGTCATGGAGCTATTTCGGTGTGATAGATGTTTCTACTACTTCATCGAGGGTTTATTACGTTTATTTCTTCACACTCCCGTTGAAGGTTCCAAGTGCTAAGCAGTGCCACGTCAGCCGCGGCTGCAACTTTGGTGGCACCTTTGTGGGACTCTTGCCTCTCAGCACTTTCATATCTCTTAGAAGACTGTATGCACGAAGAAATCACACAAGCGGTGAAAATTCGTTGTGGAGAGAGCGAAGAAGGTACGATACTGTACAGTACTCAGAACCAACCCGGAACGCAGAAATTTCTTTATTGCATGACACTTTCTGCTGCGGGACAGGACATTGGCAAGATTCATGGATCTTGCCCGTGTGCTGGAAGTTGGAAGATCATATGCATCACATCCGGTGACAGCAAGGACATTGACAAGTAAGCAAAAGGCCGCCAATTCGAAGAGGAAGAGAACAAACAGAATTGTGAAACTTAACGAAAACGATCTTTTCAAGGTGTTAGCACATAGATTGTGGACCCTCCTCCAGTGTACTCAGTACAAAAATCCTACTGGGGTACACTCAAGTCCGCTGACTAGCCACGTCGGTCTGCGTTGGTATCCATAGTCCTCCTCCTCATGTCCCGCCAGACTCCTCTGCCTCGACGAGTCTCCTCAACAATGTCAGTCGTGGGACTCGTAGTCATCACCGCTGCAGTCCGGCCGGCGGTAATGGCGACATCTGAGGATCGGAGATTGTCAATTTGCAGTTTAGGTTCGATGGCTATGATCGCGTAAATCTTGCTTCCTCCCCCGCTGCGTGGCGTACTCGCGGTATGCGGAGGACATAACTGGGTTGCCCTGGATGGGGTGGCATGTTCTCACTCCGAGCCACGGCCGACGAAGAACTCCAGGCCAGATGAGCAAGTGATCAGGAGGAGTTTGTCGGTGAACACACGCGAGGGCCACCGATGCGATGGACAAGCCATTGTTACGACGTTTAGGGATGGGAGTTAGTGTCGAGACCTTGACAGCTGCCGAAGGGTGACAGGCAGTAGTCAGGCCCAGGTAGTCCAGGTTTGGATTCTAGAGGAAGGCCGGCTGAAAGAATAGCTCATCATCTTCAATGGGAGAAGATTTGAAAGTGGACTGGGATAGAACATTAGTGATTACCGTGAGGGTGCCAGTATGAGGACTGGAACAGCAAATTGCAGAGGATCGGGACCAGGCGTGGGCTTCGCCATCGGGGGCAGAAACGCAGGTGAACTACAAGTTACAAGAAGTGTGCGACTGAAGGTGTAGAAGTGGCGGGCATGCCCCAAGGTTGGACGGGTTGGACGGACAGACGGAACAGGGTGTCAGAAGGTAGTATGGGTATCAATGCTGAAAAACAATAGATAGTGGTCGAGTTACAGTAAGAATAGACCTGGGAGGAGGATTGAGGGAAGGGCGAGCAAGAGATACGGGTAGGGAGTTGGGAGAGGAAGGGCTGGGGGAGTGAGCGAGAAAGGGACAAGACGAAACAGGGCTGTGGTAGAGGGGGTAGGGATGACGGGCAGGGAGGACAGGGTGGAGACAAAGGAAGACAAGCAGGAGAGAGAACCACGAGCAAAGGTGCGAATGAGTAAGATTGAGGTGAAATGCGACAGTAGCGCGACATCGGACGAGGGTTCTTGGCAAAGTTAGAGCAAAGTGGCGGGGAGAAGTAGGGCTAGGAAGAAGTGGCATGAGAAACATTCGCAACAAACAAAAGCGGTGAGCATATACACAGGCATCGTACCTGCTATTGTGTTGACCAGCACGTATGTAGTGAGTAGAGAGGGAAGTCCGGAAGTGACCTATAGTTGTCCGGAAAGGGGGCACAAGACTTTGGGTTTCTAGCGAAGGAATATGTTAAGGGAACCGGCAAGAGGGAAAAGAATGCGAAAAGAAAACTGGACATCACATGGTTGATGGGTAAAGTAGTGGGGACGAAGTCACGAAGGTAGCCCGGAGCGGGCGGAAGAGGAGAAAAGGAACGAAAGGGTCAAGGGAGGAGGGAAGGGGAAATGTAGAGAATAAGGAAAGCTCCAGCAGACAAGTCATCTTGCGTGGGAGCCGATCAAGTGGCAAGGTGGGAGGATTTGATGGTGACCACGACGGTGTACAGTGGAAGAAACAGACTTGACGGGTGCTCCGACGTGGCGGTACTACTCTTGTGGCACTCCGTTTTCTGCAAGCGCAGTGAGAAAGGAGTGAGGGATAAGGCAGAATCGCATCTCCCGATGACTGAAAGTGAGTGATGTGGTGATCCCAGAACCGAGGTGGTTCGACCTGGGTATCGACATTTTGGGGAATAACTCGAACCGAAAAGGAAGGCACATGCACACGCAGCTTTCGGATCTAGACCATTTGGGGCGCCGCGTCTGGACCCGGACCACTTTACCATGCTCGCATGACGCCAACGACGCGGACGCCGGACTTGCGGAAAGCGGAAAGGACGGTTACCGCGGCAGCGCGGTCCGATCCTCTCACTGTAAATATTTCGTGTCCTGCTGGCCTTACCGTCCCCACTATCATCTATATTACAACTTTACAGTAATAAAAATGCGATTTTCTCCAAGATTTTCTCTCTTCACCACCCTCTCGTCGGACCCCTCTGAGTAGCTCAATGGTTGCAGCACGTTGTATTCTCTGTCCATCCCGTCTTACTATGGCTTTATCACCTTGCCCCATGGACAACGACATCTCCCTCCACTCGCGCACCAACACACAAGCCTTTTGTTGGTTTCAATGGTCCCCCTTCAACGCCACAAACACCACCAGCGCTTGATTTCAACTGGCGCCCGCCTGTTTCAGGCGGTTTATTGCGGTCTGCGTGCGAAAATACTTTCACGTGCACGACGCGGTGCGCTGACCTTTGCCCCACTATCCCTCCATCATTGCCTCACATCGAGCCAACTCCTCTCCTTAAACGAATCGATTTGTACGCTCTCCATCTGTTGAAAAACTTGCCATCTAGACGGGAAATTTTCTCTTGGCGGTGTCCAGGAAGCCCTCCGTACGTTTTGTTGGTGACGACTAGTTCATTATGTGTCTGACTGACTGAGCGTTAGAGACCCTACATCAAATGAAGAGTGATATGAACAAGTTTAATCGTCGGTTATTCCCCGACATCGCTATTGCCGCATGGATCAACTGATTGTCTGGTAGGTGAAAAGGTGCACCAGGATATTCGAAGCTGGCTGTCTCCCCCCGACCCATGGAAAAATCATAACATCGCTCGGCGATCGCGGCATAGTGGGACAGGGGAGTGGCTCGTTAAAGGCGATACGTTCTCAGAATGGAAAGGATCTGGGCTCAGTTCCCTACTCTGGATACATGGGAAACGTCAGTCGCCTCCCAATGACGCTTACCCTTTCGCAAGCTGATGGTTTCCCAATTTCGACTTTCGTAGCGGGCGCTGGAAAGAGTGTCATTTGGTATGTTATCCTACTAGTATTCCCGTCTCGAGAACTAACCGTGTTGGCCAGTTCCACAATCATCGAGGAGATCGAGGCCATGCGCAAATCTGAGCTCGCGTCACTCGCTATCTTTTACTACGACTTTAGGGAAGACCAAAAGAAGGGCCTCCGTGGACTGCTCTCGTCTATTCTAGTCCAGCTTTGCCTTCAGTCCGATTCCTACCGTGTCATCCTTTCCAAGTTGTACTCGGAACACGACAATGGTTCGCGAGATCCTGGCGAAGATTCACTTCTCCTTTACTTGAAGGATTTACTGGGGCTGCCAGGACAATCCCCAATTTTCCTCATTGTCGATGCGTTGGATGAATGTCCAAATACATCCGCTCTTCCTTCCCCCCGCGAGGAAGTCCTCATGTTCCTGGAGGACCTCATCTACTCACAATTCCCGAACTTGCGCATATGCGTCACTAGCCGACCCGAGGTCGACATTAAGACCGTTCTCGAGCCTTTGACATTCCGTTCCATCTCTCTACACGACGAGAGAGGACAGATGTGGGACATAGGGAACTATATCGAGTCGGTTGTAAACAACAGTAGAAAGATGCGAAGGTGGAGCCCAGAGCACAAGCAACGTGTCATTGACGTCCTGACACGTCGAGCCGATGGGATGTAAGTCGCTAATACCTTAATTCCTCTCGACTCTGACCAATCCCCTTGCGGTAGGTTTCGGTGGGTATACTGTCAGCTAGAGTCCCTCCGCCATTGCTCCCCAGGGCATATCATGCGCGCTTTGGACGAATTACCCGAAACGCTCGACGGCACATATGAACGCATTCTGCTTGAGATTAACAAGTCAAACTGGGAATTTGCCAGGCGGCTACTCCTATGCGTCTCCGCGGCTTACCGTCCGTTCCGGGTGGAGGAACTGGCAGAATTTCTTACATTTGATTTTAAAGCCAGTCCGATTCCAAAATATCGTGAGGATTGGCGCCCTGAAGTTCAGGTACAAGCGGTGTTGTCCACGTGCTCCACATTGCTTACTCTTGTCAACGTCAACGGGTCCCCTGTCATACAATTTCCTCACTTCTCAGTGAGGGAGTTCTTAACATCTGACCGTCTTGGCAATAACACTTCTTTGAGCCGCTACCATCTTTCCATGACATCCGGTCATATTCTAGTTGCTCAAGCATGTTTGGGTATTCTGTTGCATCTCGATGAAAATGTCACCAGAGACAGCCTGACGAGATTTCCTCTTCTTGAATACGCTGCAACGCACTGGATTGAGTATGCCCGTTTTCAGGGTGTCTCGCAAGCAGCAGAGGAGGGAATGAGGCAGCTGTTTGACCCGGACAAACCACATTTTGCGGTTTGGCTCTGGATACACGACCCAATCCGGATGTCGTACGAGCGTGCGGAAAGGCCGTCGCCACCTCTCAAAACCCCGTTACACTATGCCGCTTTTTTGGGCTTACACTCTGTTGCGAAGTTTTTGGTCCTTGAGCATTCACAGGATGTGAACTCTCAGGGGATCGATGACGGGTCAACACCATTACATCTGGCTGCGCAAAGTGGTTATGCGGAAGTTGGTCGCTTTCTCGTCGAGCACGGTGCCAACGTGACAGCCCAGGACAACTTGGGGTTGACTCCGCTGCATCGAGCGTCGCTCAATGGTGATCCGGATTTTGCACGGTTCCTCGTCGGGCACGGCGCCGACGTGACGACCAAGGACCGGCGCGGGTCAACTCCGCTACATCATGCGTCGTTCAATCGCCATTTGGCTGTCGCACAGTTCCTCGTTGAGCACGGCGCCGACGCGTCTGCCAAGGACCAGGACGGGTTGACCCCTTTGCATCGGGCGTTGGAAAAGGGAAATGTAAATCTCGCGCTCTTCCTTATCCAGCGCGGCGCGGACGCGACAGCCCAGGACAAAGATGGGTCGACTCCGTTGCATTGGGCATCGGAAAGGGGACGTGTGGATCTTGTGCGGTTACTCCTCAAGAATGGCGCGCATGCGACAGCCCAGGACAGGCTCAGGTCGACTCCGCTGCATCAGGCGTCGAAAAGGAGTCGTGTGGTTGTTGCGCAGGTACTCCTCACATACGGCGCTGATGCGACAGCCCAGGACAGGGACGGTTTGACTCCACTGCATCGGGCCTTGGAAGAGGGAAATCTGGATCTCGCGCGGTTACTCCTCGAACACGGCGCCGACGCGACAGCTCAGGACAAGCTCGGGTCAACTTTACTGCACCGCGCATTGGCAACGAATGTGGATCTCGCCCTACTCCTCGTCAAGCACGGGGCTGACGCGATGGCCCGGGACAAGCACGGATCGACTCCGTTGCATCGGGCATCGGACAGAGGAATTGTGGACCTGGCGTGGTTACTCCTGGAGCATGGGGCCAATGCGACAGCCCAGGACAAGCTCGGGTCAACTCCGCTGCATCATGCGTCATTCAATGGTCATCTAGATATCGCACAGCTCCTCGTCGAGCACGGTGCCAACGCGACAGCCCAGGACCAGCGGGGGTGGACTCCACTGCATCATGCGTCGTCCAATGGCCACGTGGATCTCGCACGGTTTCTCGTCGAGCATGGCGCCGACGTGACAGTCCAGGACAAGGAAAGGTGGTCTCCGTTGCATCAGGTGTCGCGATATGGTCATCTGTTTCTCGCACGGTTCCTTGTCGAGCACGGTGCCGATGTTTCAGCCAAGGACATGGACGGGTTGACCCCGCTTCATCGGGCGCTGGAAAGGGGAAACGTCAACCTCGCCCTCTTCCTCCTCCAGCACGGTGCGGATGCGTCAGCCCAGGACAAGCACGGGTTGGCCCCGTTGCATCGGGCATCGGAAAGGGGTGATGTGTATCTCGCGCGGTTACTCCTCGGACACGGCTCCGATGTGACAGCCCAGGACAAGCTCGGGTCGACCCCGCTGCACCAGGCATCCCTCAATGGTCATCTGAATATTGCACGACTCCTCATCGAGCACGGCGCCGATGCGATGGCACAGGATGAGGACGGGTCGACTCCGTTGCATCGGGCCTTGGAAGGAGGAAATGTGGATCTCGCACGGTTTCTTGTCGAGCACAACGCCGATGCAACAGCCCAGGATAAGCTCGGATCGACTCCGTTGCATCATGCGTCATTCAATGGTGATTTATATCTCGCTCAGTTTCTCGTCGAGCACGGTGCCGACGTGACAGCGCAAGACCTGCGCGGTTGGACTCCGCTGCATCAGACTTCGTTCATGGGTCATGTGGATCTTGCACAGTTTCTTGTCGAGCTCGGCGCCTATACGACAGCCCAGGACAAGCACGGGTTGACTCCGTTGCATCATGCTTCGCGATATGGTCATCTAGATCTCGCATGTTTCCTCGTCGAGCATGGCGCCAACGTGACGGCCCAGGACCAATGCGGATCGACTCCGCTGCATCAGGCGTCGTTCAGTGGTCATCTAGATCTCGCACAATTCCTCATTGAGCATGGTGCCGATCCAATGGCCCAGAATCAGTACGAGTCGACTCCGCTGCATCAGACGTCGTTCATGGGTCATGTGGGTCTTGCACAGTTCCTCATCGAGCATGGCGCCGATGTGGGGGCCCAGGACAAGCGCGGGTTGACCTCGCTGCATTGGGCGTCACGATATGGTCATATGGATCTTGCACAGATCCTCGTCGAGCACGGCGCTGACGCGACAGTCGAGGATCGGCACGGGTCGAGTCCACTCTATCAGGCGTCGCGATATGGTCATGGGGATCTTGCGGAGCATGCCGCCGAAGCAACAGCCCGGACCACGCAGCCACCGACATTTACAATGCCGTGAAGTCAGATTCCACACCAAGTGGCATTGTCAGAAGGACACTACTCTATTGTATAGTTACTCTTCTTCCATACACGGTGTAAAATGTTTGAATTCATATTCGTATTGTAGGTGGTGTGATGGGTGATAAGGAAGCTAAGTGGTGGCCATGGGTTTCTATTGTTACCTGTCACCGTCCCCCAAAAACCGTGAATAAATGGCAACCTAGACCTACAAAAGGGAAGAAAACGTTCCAAAACCTTTAATAGACCGAGATATGATTGTCAACGAAAGAATAATATGTCTATCTAAGATTTTGATCTAAAGTATGACAAGAATACACTGGCAGTATTTCCACCGTTTCTTCTCGGGTTTCGACATACAAGAACCGTCAGTGCTTCTCTCCCCTTAGTTGTCTGTGTCTATGACTACTAAGGGGCGTTCAAGTTTTCACAATAGTAGTAGGAGCGGAGCGCTGACTTCATCATGAATCGTGATACTTCATGTGTGAAATTGATAATTCGACTTGTATTGTTATTTAGACCAGTAGCGTCGGGGTCACGTAATAAAGTATGATGTCGCTATATCATCGTAAGCCGTGATAGTTAACGCACGATGGTCGTAGAAATTGCGCTGATATTATCTGCAATAATATGGTGAACGTTGGCTATGGTGGACCCCCGCCTTCGCTGGTTCGCACACGACCACATGCAAATGAGACCCACTTAACCTCTTCTCAAATCCCTCACCTCGAAGAGGAGGTATATAGGAACGTTTCAACGCCCCCTCCCCAACATCAATTGTAATGGAGTCCTATCGTCGTTGTTTCGGGAATTCGCATCTGCGCCGTGTTCAAGAAGGATGTCAACAATATCTGCGTGTCCATATTTATACGCCAAATGTAAGGGAGTATTGTTGCCGTTGTCTCTGGAGATCACGTTTGCGCCATGCTTCAGAAGGACTTGAACAATTTCCAGAGGTCCTCGTACAGACGCCAAATGCAACGGAGTACTATTGTCGTAGTCTCGGGTATTCGGATCTGCATCGCGCCCGAGAAGAGCACGAACCACTGCAAGTCTTTGATTTCCCAACGCCCCACACAAAGGGGTCTTCATTTCTTCGTTCAAGGCATTCACATCTGCCTCGCGATCGAGAAGTGTAACGACGACGTCTAGATATCCCTTCTTCGATGCAATATGCAATGGCGTTCTCATGTTGTCATCGCGGATATTCGGATCTGCACCATGATCGAGAAGGGTCCGAACTGCTTCCAGATACCCCTCCGCCGATGCCAAGTACAATACAGTTGTATTGTCCTTGTCGTACCAGGTATTCGGATCTACACCATGCTGGAGAAGCGCTTGAATCACTTCGAGGCGTCTGTTTTCCAATGCTCGATGTAATGGGGTCTTGTTTCCTTCGCTCCGGGCACTCGCATCTGCATGGCGTTCGAGAAGAGCTAGAACAACTTCTAGATAGCCCCTTTCCGATGCTAGGTGCAATGGAGTCATATTACGGTCGTCACGGATATCTTGGTCCCCAGTGTGCTTTATGAGGGACAAAGAAATTCCTAGATGACCGTTTTCCAATGCGCAATGTAATGGTGTTTCCCCGTAGTCGTCTTGGACATTCGGATCTGCACAGTGGTCAAGAAGAACCTGGGTAGCTGGTGGGTATCCATTCGCCGACGCTACGTGTAATGCGGTCCAGCCTTGACTTCCTATAGCGTTTACATTCGCGCCATATCGTAAAAGCAGCTTTATAACTTCGTCGTATCCCTTTTTTGCTGCCAGATACAACGGAGTGGGAAGGGAGCGGTCGCTTAGAGGGTTTACGTTCTGGGAGCATTTTGTAATCAGGAACTCCACCACATCTGGAAGGCCGCAAACCGAGGCATAACGTAACACGAGTTGTGGTGCGCCTTGGGTGGCGATAGATGAGGTTTCCGGGAGAACGTCATGTATCTGGATCCAGACTGAAAAATGCGGCTTGCGCGGGTCAAAAATTTGTCTCGTGAAATCCTTCGCGCGTGCTGAGTCGTTCCCAAATCGCGCATGGTCCACCCAGTGTTGCGCAGCGTAGAGCGATAGTGGGTTGTCCAACTTGTCCTCGACGATTTCTTTGTTGGCATCGTGGGTTAGATTTAACAGAATAACAAGGCAGACTTGCAGCATGGTGGTGTGCGCCGGCTGCATAAGAACGTGATAGCGTGAAATGGATTTCCTTCCCTCAGCTATGCGGTCTGACATGAGGAACTCCTTTACTGAATAGTGAGAAAATTGGATGACTTTGGAACCATGTACGTCAACAATCGCAAGCAAACTGGAGCAGGTGGACAGCACGGCGTCTCCGGGGTCTTCTGGGCGCCAACTCGAGTTATGGCCAGGAACGGCTCCATCTCCGAAATCGAAGGCAAGAAACTCGGCAACTTCCTCAACCCGAAGTGGGCGAGAAGCGACTGTGATGCATTGTAAAAGACGCTTGGCATACTCCCATTTTGCATTGTCGATACACCCCAAGGTACGTTCGTACGTCCCATCCAGAGTCTCCGGTAGTTCGTTTAGAGCGCGTCGGATACGTGGAGGAAGACAGCGACTGAGGAAGTCGAGCTGGCAAAAGACCCATCTAAACCTGTATGATGTGCGTGAGTATAGGAGATAACGCACTACAGAGGGCATGCGTTACATTCCATCGGCTTTCTCGGAGAGCGTGTCAATAACCAGTTGCCTATCCTCCGGTCTCCAATTTTGCATCGTAGTATCCTGGTTGACAACGGAGATGATGTAGCGCAGTATATCCCCCTTTTGACCATCCTGGTCATGAAGGGACAGAGATTGAGTTGCGAAGGGATTGATATTTTTTTTGATATCTGGCTCGGGCCGACTTGTGATGCATATGCGGAGACTTGAACAATGTAAATCAAAGAGGTTGTTCAGGGCTGATAGTACACCTTTGCGTTCCGACGGTATGCCAAATGTATTTGGGCACTCATCCAGTGCGTCGATTACGATATGAACTGGAGCCTGTCCCGGGTATGTGACCATGTCTTTGAGACATTTCATCAGCTCGTCCTCACTTGCACTTCGCGAGCCTTTACCGAGCGTTGAATACAAGTCCCAAATGATCTCATAGCAAACACCAGACTGATAGCAAAGCTGGACAAGAAGAGAGGAGAGCAAACCACGTAAGGTCTGCTTTGCGTCGTCTCTAAAGTCAAAGAAATAAAAAGCGGTTGAAGATAAGCCAAGCTTGCTCGTCTCATCCAAGTCCCGGATGATAGCGGAGCTTTCGGATGATATCAGACAACTCCAAACGAAAATATGGTAGGCCCCACAAACCTCAAGACGCTCTTCCCTGAACCGGCTGTGATGGGAGTCATTAGTCTTAGAGATAGTGCGAACAGAGGGAGAAGAGACTCAACGTTTCCCATAGATCCAAAGTGGGGATCGAGATGATTTCCATTTCGCAAAAATTTCGCCTTGGGTAAACCAAGTTCCAGTTCCCTCATGGAGCGTTTTAAGCGCAAGGTGGTAGTTTTTCCATGGATCAGGAGGCAAGAGCCACTGTCGCAATTCAGAACCTGCAAGGTAATCTCAGGGCTACTGCCGAGCAATGATGGCATCAAGAAACGACACACGCTGTTCATCATTCATCTTGCTCGCGAATTTTTGCAAGACCGCTATTACCTATTGAGGCCCACTACTCTCTGGACTATTCTTGCCGACCAAACGTACCTAGTGCCTCCTGGATGATATCGCTCGATGCCGTTAAGTCTGATGAACATACACCGATCAGCGAGTGACAAGCTAGGAATACTTTACTCACTGTCCATTATGGTCTTCATATTCTCAACAAGGCCATAGACGACCTTAAGAGTCTGGGCCGCGGTCGTCCTAGCCTCATCCTGAGTTAACCTATCCAACCTCTGTAGGACGTCTTCAACGTCATTTTCCCCAAAGAGCTTCCTTCCGAACTTCTCTACGTCACATTGAGCTATCATTGAGTGACGTATCAGCAAGACCGAACTCACTTATTCGACCCTCTTTGATTTGTTTAGTCGCCAATGCGAGGGTGGAGAGTAACGCCAATATTATCTTTACCATTATCTCGTCCAGGGCAGATAGCGACTCGGCGGGGAGTTTAGTATAAATATCCAAACGCTTAAGGAAGTGTTCGATAGATTCAAGGAGATCACCGAGCGCGTCATAGCTCGCGCTGACATCTTTTGTCGCCTGATATAATTAGCGTATGGGGGACCTTACGAAGAGTAGGAGGATGCTTACTGTGAGCAAGATACCTATACCGGCAAATATTGCGTTCGCAGGCGGGAACAGCTATAGAACAGATGTTAAAAAAGGAGGGCGATAAATCCGGTCAGCGATTTCGACGTACTAGACCGATACCGTCGCCTAAGACCCCGCTGGTGGAAAGTGTATGTAGCGCATGGACAGCCCCCTTGAGGGACTTCATCACCTTCCCATCATCTCCTCGGAATCGTCGGAAAGCTTCTGCTTGGTGTAGGACTATAGTGGTGATAGATTGGACGGAATTACAAGTATTGAGTTCGAGGTAGAATGGGTGGTCGATGAGTTTCGTCTTGGTCTGCGTCTCATACTCCGTGAGGGCAGCCTCGAAGAGTGGTTGGAAACGAAAGTATCCTGGGGTGTCACCCATATTGCGGATCGGAGATATGTGGCAGGAAAAGAGGAATCGTAGGTTGTAGTGGTACTGCCAAAGAGTGATCGGACTCCGGATATCGATAGGCGTGCGAATTTCCTATTCAGACTCCCACCGGATATCACCTCGCCGCACTGTCACCCGGGCCCACAGTTACTCAGTAGAAGACCTGACATGGCCTGACACAGTGTCGGTGTGTCTGACTCACCGACACGTCCCGAGTTCATTACACCGGCTCACTGCTGCTCATGTGTTCCATAGATAGAACATATCATGGATCATCTGGCGGTCGTAGTGCCAGCGGAGATGGCGCCTCTCGATTGGGCGGTGTATGTTGATTAACTACCTCCCATCTCCCAGATCTGTGTTTCTCTCGAGTAACAGCCGCCCGGGGTACCTCCGACTGACGTAGTACCTGTTGATGCAGCCAACAGAATTGGGTCGATTCGTTACAACTACTCAGTACTCAGTACAAGTGAGACTTTACTTGACCCACCGTGACGCACGAGATCACGCTTGCCTCGGCGAGATTTAGAGAGGCAATCTAATTGTGTCCTTGTGAGTGCCAGCGCCGCAAGCCGAGGAGATTAAGTGCACACGGCTGGGAGGACACCGATTCTACACCAATCTACTTGTCCTGGCGGTTCAATTTTTCCTTTCGCGGAGCGTTTTGTGTGCTCTTGCGCTACTTGTTATTCGGAGGAGAGTTGTAATTTTATCATGTCTCACGTACCCTGCATGCTCTGAACCGAACTCACGCTTCAACAGGTCAAGGCAATTCTGGGACTTGATACAACTTTTTATGCCGATTTTATGCCACGTGTTTGGTTACTCAAAGTACTCAACAGCGACAGCGATGAGTCGCCCCGTGCCCAAAGTCACGGTTCCCTATATTATTTCACATATGGGCATTTGCGGTGTGCGATGTATATGAGTTGCAGCTATCCGGGTACATGCTTCCGGCCTGGTCTCCTCACCTCGTTGCATCTTGCCATGGGTTCAGTTGCTGTCAGTCTGTCACCTTTGGGCACTTACTTCCGCTGCGCCGGGCACACGAAAGACCTAAGCAACCACTGTCACGACATCGTGGGAAGGGAGAGAGATTCTGTGTGTGGGCAGTTGCAGTGCTCTTGCGCATTTCCTTCTGAACGGCGCTCGAGACGGGCAAGGAAGACCCCGATTTCCATGCTAGACGTAATGGAATTTTCCCATGCTATATGCAACGCAGTCCAGTCTCGATGGGCACAAGCGTTTATGTCGGCGCGTGATGTTGCATAAGATCCTCGCCACCTCGTACCACCGGTCTGTCTGTTGGTCTGTTGGGGGAAGTCGCCCTGTGATCAATTTCTCATCAGGAACTCGATCTAGGCCGCAAAATGCAGCATACGTAACCACAACATGAGCTGCGATGTGCCTTCGGGGGCCTGGATGCCATTTCCGGAAGGATATAGTCATATATCCGGTTCCACTGAAAAATGAGGGTTGGAATCTCGCATGCGTCATAGGTCCTTCCCGAATCGAATCGGGCGTGGTACCGCAAGTGCTGAGCAGCGTACTGGGTGACACGGAAATGTTCTTGATAGTCTATTTGTGGGATCGCAGCTTGGTTTGACAGAATAGCAAGGCAGAATCGCACTGCGGTATGGCCCGACAACTGCGCGCTAATTGAGGCTGATATTCGTGTCCGCTGCTTATCAAGTTAGTTCCAACTAAACCAGCTAACACCGACTGTGATGCATTTGAAGCGCATGTTCCCACTTTGCCTTGTCGATACGCTCCAAGATGTGTTCATATGGCTCGTCTGGGATCTACCGAGACCCTGGACGAGACATATGAACTTAGTGGTTCACCTAGAGCGCGTCTATATGTTCAAGGGTAGCGGCAGAGGGGTTCGAACTTGACGATACAGTAGGATGTGTTCGAGTAAAGGTGATGAAACATCACGTACAGTAGGCCCGATAAATTTTCACATCCCATCGGCTCTTTCGGAGAGCCTGTGTTGGGTATCCTGTGGGTTCCATTTCCCGATCACAGGGTCCTGATTGAAATGGAGAGGAAGAGTTTCACCATATCCCGCCTTCGACGGCCTGGCCATGAAGGAACGGTACAGAGAATGAAATGTAAGGGGACAGTCGAAATTTTTTTATCGTTAGGCGCCCGGATGGGGTCGACTCGTGACAAGTAATGCAAATGGAGGAATCTGGTCGGTACAGTATAGATCAGAGAAACCACTACACTAAATAGAATGACCACGAACCAATGCACTCGGGCACCTGTAGAAAGCGCCTATGACAATACCAACCAAGAAATTCCCCGACATGGCCATGTTTTTGAAGGAGATTATCAACATTTGCCAGGACGTGGTGAAACCTTCGAGCGCTTCAACGATGTAAGTCATCAAGTCATGTAGTCGGATAAGGGTATAACTTCATCAATAAATGGCGACCCGCAAATGGCCTTGGTAGCTTCGAAATACCATGGTTCTGCAGTGGGAAGTGCAACGCTCAAGGAAAACAAGGGCGTAGGAAGTGATGTGGACGCAGAGAATGCGGGAAACCGGGCCGAGCTGTTCCGGTGCGATCGAGAAGTTTTCTGAGCTGCTTGTCGAGTCAAACCAAATCACATCTTCGCTTCGTGCAGATATTTTGCTTTCCAGACCGTTCATCCCTCTTTCGTGAGCTTCTTACGAATGACCTAGCCCTCACACGTGCTCACTTTTTGAAACGTAGCGCGCTCACCACCACTAACCAACCATGAACAAGACGCAGTTCTACCTTTCGCAGTGCGCCGACGCGGCCTCCAAGAGCCCGATGTGCTTCACGCTCGGCGCCGTCCTCGTCAAGGGCGGCAAGATAATCTCAAGCGGCTACAACCACCACCGACCGCACTACGACGGCGCCGAAGTGCGCACTCGCGGGCACCGCAAGCCCGTATCGATGCACGCGGAGATGCACGCGATTTTCAGCCTCACGGGCATGTCGCCCTCCTTCCGCAAGCAGCAGCAAGGTGTGCGCGTAGGGGCATCCCCGCAGTTGCAAACACCACCCTCCGTCGCACGCGCGCCTCCACCAACACCTCCACCACCACCAGCCTCACGATCAAGGGTGTTTAAAGGCCCGGCGCCTCTCGCTACATGTGAGGGGCAACCGGGCCCGCAGTACCTTCAACAGGCCGTCGTCCGAGTTAGATGCGACACCCCCTCCACACACCCGCAAGCGGTCGAACCCCTCATCGTCTTCTAAGCGCAAGCTCGGCAGGCGGGAGGAGGAACGCACCATACCTGGTGACCATGGAGAGGAAGTTGACAGTCGCGGCAGTTGGGACGGGAGCGAGAGTGGGTCGAGTGGGTCGGGCAGCGGCGGCGGGCTCGTAGGAAAGCAAAATACACGACAGCCGTCGTCGCACCGTGCGTGCTGTATTGCCGGTGGCGGCGCGGGCATCGAAGGGGAGAAGGCATGGAACGCACGGCGGCGTGACCCGCGGATCAATGGGGCCGACATTTACGTTGCGCGAGTGACGAAGGTCGGCATGGGGAGCGCACGGCCGTGCTGGCGGTGCGTGGAATGGTGCCGATGGGCGGGCGTGAAGCGCATCTTCCACTGGAATGGCGAGGACGGCAAGTTCGATGTGGTCAAAGTCAACACGGCTGAGCGGGATCAGTACGAAACTCATGCCGACGTGCGTCTATTTGCAGGAATGGTGAGTCCCTGGGGCTCCATTCGATCATTTCCGATCTCTGGTCTTTCTGATACTTCTCGGGCTTCATTTCAGGGTTGGTAGCTTCGGCGCAAACATGATCGTAAGGCCCTGTTAGAACGCACCCGAGATTGTTACAATGAATTTCTATTTCTCGGAAGCGTACGAACCTACACCTATTGAGGACACGGAATGTTTTTTTTGATATAAGTTCTGCTCTCATGTTATGCCACCCATTCGATGCCGTTGAAGGTACTTACATAAACGAACCTGAGTATGACACATCATGGGCGCCAATAGGTGACCATCACCATATATGTTTTTATTGTAGTCCGTCCCCATCGTGGGGTGTTTTTCTGTTTTGGATTTCATTAACGTGCGCCTCGGGGTGCAGAACCCCACATAGCACTATCGTGGGGAGTCATGGGCCATTTGCCTCCCCAACAGGGGCCGTGCCTTTTAAAGAGATTGAGGATGGGCCAGAGAATAACCCCCTCCAAACCTCGCAGTACTACACCAACCCTCTCACAGCAGAACCCCACAAGTCGCCGCAGAGAGGTTAGAAACGAACCATTCTTGCCATGCCTTCACGCTACAGTGTAGCGGGCCCCTCCACCACTTGCATGCGTACATGGATGCGCAGCGAAACATACCAAGAATTGATATACCCATTGTTGCTGTCTCACATGCGCAGCGGTACTCCAAACTACTGCTGGCATGGTGGTTAGGAATGACATTCCCACTGAACAGAGATATCCATGACTTGTCGAGGTAGGTGTGGCGTGGCTGCATTCATTCGCTCTCCTCCTGCGTCCTGCGTTCTTGAAGTTTGACATTCATTTTAGATATCACGTTTGGTGACGGACTCGTATGTCGAGCTGTCGTGCACGGACTTTGATACGGCACCTTCTTCTCCGTTGGTTTTCTGTATTGGTGTTACGGACATTGGACAACAATATGTGCTCATGGGGGGAGAGATGATGAAATGTTCTAGTCCTTGTACGATGAGGACTTTGAGGCGCCATGAACATAAAATGGGGCAACACCGACACGTTTGGGGGTTGACACTGGGCCATCACATCTCGGAAAGAAAGTGCAAATTTAAGTGTTGCGGCCATTCATCCTGTCAGGCGTGTCGTAAAACGTACTTCTGAAATACTAGGAAGCCGCTGAATTAACGCCTCATACAGTATGAGTTCCCTCTGCCCCCTCATTAGCAACTCTACACCAGGTTGGTTCAAGCCCGGCGCCGAGTGAATAACGGGGGAACCGACAACGACCCTGCAAGTCACGGCATAGGTCGACGGGAGTTTGCCAGTAGGTCACCACTATGGTCTTTTGCCGGAAGGGTAACGTCGCTGCCAATAGTGAAAAAGCTGAAGACTGACCGCAACATGAGCGTCTTTGACAAGGGGCGTAAATATTCGATCAACTTGAGGGCCGGCGTCTGTATTGGCGCGCCGAGGTTACGCCCGCTTTGCGCTTTGACGACCTCCTTATCATACGGTCACATCTCGCCGCTGTTGAGTATAACGTTCGTATATCCTCACTGGTTAACAGCGGACGACCTTGGGATCCCCTTCTGCCCTCATGTCGAGGTCCTCTAGAACATGAGAACAATAACGAAATAATCCGAAAGAGGATCGAGGATTGCCGAGTCGAGCCCCGTACAATATCCGACGACTAGACCAACATTGACCTAAACGTTATCAGATCAGCGACAACGTTCCCGAAAAAAAGGACAATATTGCCATTGCAAAAACAAACTTCGTGGGGGTGGGGACTCTGGATGGTGGAAATTCGGCTCTTTATTGTACAGCGGAATGACGGCAAAGCGGCCCCGTGGGAAGAAACGGGGAATTGAATTTGATTTGATTTTTCCACAATTTTGCTTTCACGTGGGACGCGTAGAGCGGAGCACTGGCGGAGCAGACTCGAGGCTCTGACGCGATATCTCGTCCTCGTCGTTTTTTACGTGGACACAACTTTTGCATCTCGACTACCATGTTGACCCTCACAGATGACGGCCTACGCCAGCGCATCCCCCAGCAAAGGGAAGTGCAGTTTTCGTCCCCCAAAGAACCCGAACCAGACGATGCAAAGCGGGACCAGGTCGTCTGGGGCAAGACGCCATCCGGCCAAGGTGCGCATGGTGTTCGCTGATGTCGCTTCACTCTAACACGTGTCTCGGTGACCGTCCATTCAGTATTCCCGGTCCCGACAACACACGATGTCGTCACAGCTCTCTTGCACCCTTCCTACCCCAAATCGCACATCGACATCCTCAACCTCGGCCTCCTTGCGCTTCAGCTTGTGCTCTTTTACACCCTGCCGCCCACA
>Ga0307509_10004314_pt1 | contig 20664 bp, 19 predicted proteins | sample 10_EM_MG_FD_202245 | JGI IMG/M metagenome (GOLD analysis project Ga0307509, IMG submission 202245) | Populus trichocarpa ectomycorrhiza microbial communities from riparian zone in the Pacific Northwest, United States - 10_EM | ecosystem: Host-associated > Plants > Roots > Unclassified | place... | reverse complement strand
GTTTCAGCCTAGCAAGGTTGAGGAACGAAATGGACACCAAAAGACGAGCAAACGAGGAGCTCGAACACAGGAACCACAGCCTCCGGAAAGAACTCAGAAGAGCTGGGCAGAGGTTGTTAGATTTGGGTAAGTAGCATCGTGGGACCGATGCTAGGGGGAGACGGGAGCTAATGTCACAAATCGTGACTAAGCAAGGCAGATTTCACATGACTCATACTTATGAGTCATAAGGTATGTTGAATTTCACACTATGACGTTACTTGACTCATAGTTCTCACATGACTACGCACTTGCGAGTCATTGTTATGTTATGATTGGTTGATGATTTCATGACGCACGATTGTGACGTCATATGATGTAATGACTTTTGCACATGACTCACATTATGAGTCATGAGTTTCGCGCGTGTGACTCGTTTGAGCACATGACTGGATTTATGAGTTTTGATTCGTTAACGGAATGTTGGGAGATGACTCGTATGAGTCATTGATGGATTTCGCGCTATGACTCACTATGAGTCATAGAGGTTTATCTAGCACGAGGTGATGAGTCACCAAGGTTAGGGTTGTGAGAAGATGCCTATATAAGGCGCTTGGTTCCGACCAAGGGGTAGGATCTTCACGCAACCATCTAAGTACTTTTCTATACTCAAGATATTGCAATACGATTACTCTTTACTCTCTTTACCTACAATCCGCCTCTAGGAGAGCCTACGCTCTAAGAACCTGGAGACTATTGTGATAGTCTCGACAGGTTGCCCGAACCTAGGACTATTGTGATCGTCCTATCAAGCACGACAATCCACCGACCTTACTATCTGAAGAGATAGTACCTCTAATAGAACGACTCAAGACAGGCAAGCCAGTTCCGTACTATCTGAAGAGATAGTATTCCCCGACGCCTTATTACAAGAAGAAGACTTGTTCACTATAGGAAACCATTATCGTTGCCTGTTGCATAACTACCTAACAATAGGATTGTTACACTGGGTTTGATAGTTCATTGTTTGAGAGGTAGTGTATGGAAACCTTAAGAACAGTGGTTTGGAAGCAGTGTAGTTTAACATTTGGGGAGGTTTTGAAAACCGAGTTGTGACTGGTAAATATAGGGGTTTCCCCTAATAAACTCAATTTACAACTATAATAATATTATTTTCTCTACTTCAGATAAGGGTTGAGCTCGAGTAGCCACACATGTATAGCTTCTATCTTGTAAAAGTTTCTTTTCTTGTTTGGCAAATTATATCTTTCAGACTACAGCTTAGCACACCTTTAAAACACAGTTTGAGAATCCTTACAAAGGGTTATCTGCTAAATAGGCCCTAAGTCTTATATATTCAGAGTGAGCTGATTCTGATTTGCCCTATTTGCATATTTCAATACAATGATAGCTGAAAAAGTAATATAACAGTACATACAAACTAGATTCAAATCGTACCAATTTTACCATATCATAGCTACAAATCCATTTAACCTATTCACTTTATCTTTTGGAATCTACTTTATTATAATTATTTAAGTATGAAGGCTAAATTTTTAATAAATAAGTTTTTCAAGGTCTGTACTTTGAATATAATCAAAACTAAAACAATTTTTATTAAATCCTAATATGATCTTCATATTGCAATTCACTATTATTTTAACTAGCAATTGTTTATCCAATAATGTAACTTACTATTAAAGGTCTAGTTATACCATTTAAAGCATGCTAAAGTATCAGTTGATTAGAAGACTATAAGTTAAGTAGTACATTGCACTTAATAAGAGCAATATGGTTCATCAATCTCGATGAGATAAGATATACCTAGCTAATAAGTAAATAAACTATTTGCAGTTGTTTCCTAAAACTTGTAAACTTATGAATCAAGTGTCATTTGTGTTAATGATTTATCTTTTGCAATTTTAATGTTGAGAAGAAGCTCATTTACTATAAAGTCTTTATCCTTCTACTACCTGAGGTAAAAATAATAAAGGGTATATTTGTTTAGCTTCAGATAATTTATACTTACTTAAATAATCATAATAGAGTAGATTCCAAATGATGAAGTTCATAGGTTAAGTAGATTTGTAGCCATAATATTATGATAAAATTTGTACAATTTTTAAGTACTTTGTGTATACTTTTATATGACTTTTTCAACAACTATTGCTTGGAAAAATGGTTATAAAGTAAATTAAAATCAGCTCACTTTGAATATATAAGACTTGTGCTATCTTTTAATCTATTTTCAAATGTCTTTCTTGAAGAATTTTCAAATTTTATATTCTTTATTTGATTTAACATCAGCTCCACCCATGCCTCTGAGTCAGATAGATTATATTCAAATTATGTTAGTATATTTGGTTATTCTAAGTGTAGTTTAGTTTGTTGAAAGTTTATATTAAGAATTCTGGGTATGGAATAGTCATGTAACACTGGTGGTAGCTGAGCTATAACTGTTTATTCTTGAAGAATTACAAAATGCAGGTGAATGTACAACTGCGAGTAATAATCATAAATGCAAGAAGGCTATCACTTAGAATTTTTATATTTAAACCAGTCTCCTAGCTAGCCTGATGCAGCTGACTTCAACACATCTTCAGTCTAAGAATGCATGGACACTTTGTTGTACAGTGAGTCTTTAGTACTAATTGGTTCTTCAACTATTATTTCTCAACTACTATGCCCTTGAAACCCCCCTTAGCACCAGCTCTAGCAGGTCTACTATGTATTCTATTGTACTTTCGTTGGAAAGGAGTAAACCAGTTACAATATTTCAATTGTCCTTTAGCCTGAAGCTGGGTAAAAGTTCATATTGTTGTTTTGTGCATTAGAATTTATATGCAGCTTGAGCACAGCCTTAGATTATTTTGGATTGCGAGAAATCTCCATCTTAATTTTAGGAAATTGTAACTCACAAGAATAAACTCTTGTCCTAACCTAAAGTGGGTATTTTTGGCCTATTGTTGGTATTAATCGTGAAACATGAAGGTCTAATAATACCAGATTCCAAATAGGCAATGAAAATAGAAGTACAATGACAATGTCACAACTGCCCTATACTAAATTTGATTGAAAATGGTGATCACTATTGGGATATACCTATCTGTTTCACACACTATCACTTGAGCATCATGTGCGAGAGTAAACGAAATCCTGCAAGCAATAAGCTAAAATCCTGTGCCCAGATGCTAAATTCTTCCCTACTTGATTTCGCTGTGCCTGGTCAACCCTCTAACGCCTGGTACCGTTTGGATAACAGGGGGACCTGGAGATGGAGATTGTCTGTGATATTGTTTTAGTGGACTTTTTTTCTTTTGTTCTTGCTATGTACCCAATCACTGTCTTCTAAAATCGGAAGGTCCGTCATTCTGTTACCGGGCAGTTATCTCTTAGCTTTGAAGGCTGTCCATGAAAATGATCGCATCCCCGATACCGATTTTCATTAACTTTTAGCCATGGCCAACACTCACCTCTTACCCCTGATATTGGGGAATATTTCTATCCCCGAACAGTGTTGAGGATATCCGATAGGAGGAGGGTAGAATTATACCCATTTGAAGGTCAAATCCAAGAACCATAAACGTCGCCTCGGTCTCCGCCCATCTTACCGGGCAAATTGCTTAAAGGATGAACGAGAGTAGAACACAAAAATTACCCGAAACCGATGCAAGCCGTGCCCAGCGTGCCAACGACATTCGTGGCCCAGGTATCAAGGAAAGTAATACTGTACGAGTGCACTACCGAACAAACTAGAATACCGGTAAAAGAAAAATGTGCTAGGATGTTGCAGTAGCCTCTCCTGGTAAGGCGCTGTGGATATTCCTCCTGTCCTGTCTCAGCCGAGGGATGAGTTTGCGGCGTTTCCCCCTCGCCACCCTCCCAAGCCCAATCCAACGTCCTCCCATATTTTTCTTCTATTAGAGTTCTTACGGTACCGTAAGAACTTGAATAATTGGATGGTGCGCTATGTAGTCAAGAATTCCCTTCTCTGGAAAGGGGGCAAAAAACACTGCAAAAACGCCGGCCCTTTCCCCCCCTCCGAGACCGAAAAAAGAAAATTCTTGACCTTACTGAGAGAGGCAAGTCCAACGACATAGCACACCGTCCAATTATTCAAGTGTTTACGGTATTCGATGACTGATCCTTATGTCATGGTGTCTCACTTGCCTCGTTCCCCGAGTTCAAATTCTGCACATGCTGGCGAATAATAGGGTATCTGTTTCACTTATCATACACCAAAAATCTTCACCCTTATCGTCAATAGACTTTCCCGAATTCGTCCGATTTTTTCGAAATCGAACCGCAGTGACCAAGCCCCATTGATTCTCTAGCTCTTCAGGGTTTCTGTTTTTCAAAATCCTGTGTTTTGAGTCTTTGATCCACTCTCCCGTTTAGGATTATTTGAGATGCAGGTTTTTAAACGACATTGAGAGGGCTAGAAACTGGAGAACACCCCTATTTACAGAAACTACGAAGGAAAACAACTGAATCCCACATCGCTTTGAACTACATGCCGGCTACGGAGACATATTTTCTGCACAGAATATTGTAGTATTAAATCCGCTCTCCAAGTCAAATAATAAAGAAAAAAACATGAGATCTGACCGGAAGATGCAACTCCAGCGTCCCAGCAAACCGTGGAAACCCGTGTTATCCACTACAGTATCTCCGCCTGGCCTCTAATATCCATTGATCTCTACATCAGCCCGCATTATGTTTAGTTTGACAGGTTAACAGATTTAAGAATACAAGTTAATAAGACCCAACAAACTCAGCATTGACAATCGGAGGATAACGCTAATCCTTCTCAGGGGTTTTTGTCTCTGAGCTCGGATATTGGGCGCTGAGCAGACATAGTGGATAACACGAGTTTTTACTGTATGGTTAAATTTTGAGTTCCCACCGATGCGAAACGCCTGTGACTAAGCCAGTAGCTTATAGTATTGTGCCTTAACAAAATTAACCGTCTCGAGTACGAATTTGAAAAACTCCGGGCATGCCAATAGCACTCCCACCAACCCCATTATTATGAAAATCAAAAAAGAGAGATGAAATATAAATACATAGTAGAATACATAGTAGGAATTATCATTTGATCCAGAGGAATATCTTTAGGTAGTGTTGAAAATGAGAGGTGGTGAGGAGGGTTGCGTTGCGTTGCCATGGATCGTTTGTCCACGGTTAATTTTGTTAACAGACAATAACAGCAATGATGAATGGAAAAACTGACAACCCCAGAGATGAAAGGACAAAAGAGAAATATGCATCACGGTACCACCACACTCCCACTCTCCTATTCCCCGCGAAAACTGATGATGAAATAACCTTTTTTCCAGAGCCTGTGAGATTCTTCTTCCAATACATGGTGGGTGTGAAAAGGCGGCAAAAAAGGGAAACGGGACTTGATAGTTATAGGAGAGAGTTTAAGACATTGAGTGAAAAGCTTAGCCCGGAGGCCCCTAGCCCTCGCCAGGTTGCTCGGGGCCAGATGACACGGAACCACCTTTCACCTCCGAAATAGTCCACCCAGGAAAATCACCTGACTGTGTTTTGTTGCACTTTCCAATAATACCTCTCAATCCCTCCGTCTTATTGAATGTAGCTGGAACATGCGCCCGCGCAAAGAGGTGGGTGCCCTCAACAAAATATATATTTTCGTACTTGTTCGTACACCGGAGGTAACACTGTAAAATCGAAAGTGCGAGCATAGAAGAAAACAGGAGAACGGGGATGGAAACTAAAACCGATAACCGGAGCGTCGCTACCTTTGGCGTCGAAACCACGAAGAGGTCCACTCCCTTCTCGGGTTGATCATTCCCTTGCCAAGCCCCATTGTCAATGTTTTGATCATGGCCGACCATGACCATGTTGCGGAAGGTGTGTGCTGACGAAATCCACGTAGCGGTAAACAGCCGCTTCATGTCAGTTGAAATCTTTGCGGTTTCCGCATCGAACCGTCCACCGACGAACGTTGTGGAGCTTGCCAGAGAAGACGATCCAGCAGAATTGATCACGTCAATGATACGTGGAAGTGCAAAATCGAACTGCAGTTGTTTGACCCATCCCACAGGAAAATTAATATTGGCCTTATCGGTCAGCTCGTAAATATTCTTGAACTGTGTTCCGTTGTAAGACCACACGTCTTGCTGCCAACACGACAGAGCGGGCCTGCCTCCCATGACACGGTTTCCGGGCTGGTCTACGATCCGCGCATCTGAGTCGTTCTCGCGAGGAATGAATGGCTCAGTCTTGTACAATGGATCTGTTCCTGGGCGGTGACTAGCTCGGTGGCTAGAGTGCACGATAATTCCGTACCGGTGTTTAGCAGGCTGATCAGCCAAGAAATCCGTTTGCGCGTAAGGGAAGGCAAAGGCTGTTGCGTAGGGAGCAGTTTTTCGCTCGCCATCATAGACAACACCAACGGTCATGTTTTCCAAGCCCCAAGGACGATACACATCGAGATCCTCCCCCGCCACATTTTTCGAGAACCAGCTGCTGTCAACGTCGCACTCCCCACTCACCTCCTGCTTAAGGTCATACCATTTCTGGAGACCCATGTCGTGGGCGGTCACCGTGTAGGTGTAGCCAAAATACTGTCGGGAGGCTCCGCTCGCAAGATGGGGGTCAAACAAGAAACGCTTCCTGATAGTGTGTTCAGTACCTGCGGCCTCAGCACTTCCCAGAGATCGCAGCGCGGCTGGCGCTCGCAGGGCCTGCAGGCGCATAATGTCCGCTGAATCCGTCCCCAGGAACTCCGGCACATAAACCTTTTTCGGGTTTGCCGGCGCAACATTTCCTGAGATCAGCTCCGCAGCTACCAACACACTCGCCGCATAGGTCCCCACTAGCCATAAGAACGCTAATGAAAACAACCAAAACGTCTGGCGGGGGATGCTGCACTGCTCACGTATTAGTCGGAATATGTAGCCAATCATGAAGGTAGTCGCCACAAGTGGCTCGCGGGCATTCCAAAAGCCAACCAAGCCTATTCCGCTTAATATGTGATTAGAAGTGCAGGGGGACCGCTTGTCGAGAGCCGTTCTGCAGTTCGTAATGGATTTTGAAAAGGCTATCACAACAATGCTGAGAATCTCCCAAGAAAAAATGAAGAGGAGCGTGACAAATATCGAATAGAGGGCTGTCAGCTTCTGACCCCATTTGCTAGACACGGCTATGGACTGTTCAAAGCCTGCGCTAGTCCCAGTGGGGCGTCGAAACAGGTGGTAAGTGAGGAAGTTTCCCTCATCGACGTCGGTGAATACGTCCATAATCCCAGGCTTTCGTCCTGTTTTTGTCGCAACAAGTAATGCTGGACGGAGAGTGCAGGATTGATGGGGGAGCGGTGCGGCGCGGAGGAGCCGTGTGGCTAATGCTACCCGTGACGGGAGTGTTCGGGAATCTCCGGGAGATGTGAAGTCGATACACTGCGTGCCCGATCACCAAAACGCAGGACCTTTGATACCGGCGCTATAAACAGAAATGGACAGGTATCCGGATTTTCTGAAAAAGAACTATTGTTTCCTCGTTGTCAGTATGTTAACCGAGCTCCGCCAGGGTCGCTACCGAATATACACATATTTATCTTACCTCTTATCCGTTAAATTTGCTCAATCGTAATAAATTCAGGCCCGAAAAAAGCTATAGCAGCTAGAAGAGTTCCTCACACTTGGGGGGACTGGAGCTCAGATTCTGCGTCCGAGTTGGAGAAACAAGGCGAAGGAATTAAAGTGATCAAATGGGTCATCCGAGGGTTATAAGATAGTAAAAGGTGGAGGCTCCCTTAAGTTAAATACCTGTAGGAAGCAAGAAGTACAGGAAAGCAGTGATCATGAGCTCACACGGGCTCTCGGAGTAGTACGCATTTCTTGCCACACACTGCGCCAATCCCTGCTTTCGGGTACTCGAGTACCTGGCGCCTAACGAGCATGTGCTGGCGCAGTAAAAAATCGGCTACCGCACTATCAATTCCGAAAGGGTCATCCGTCAGTAATTGTCTGTGCGTACTTTCTCGGCTTTTTTTTTTTCTTTTTCACCCATATGCCGAGAGCGATCTATTATGCAATCTGGGCATGCCGAAGTTCAATTTTTTCTGAAAGTGAAACTCCGAATCCCCTATTTTCCTCCATTCCTACCCATGCTGACTGATGTAGGGGAGACACAATATTTGACACCCAATGCGCGAGGGAGAATGTCAGGATTTGCCATGTCATTCTGACAGCTATGGATTAAAATTGAATTATCTATTAATGGTTGAATTTCTTGAAGCATGCCACTGTACGAGTACACCCTGGCTTTGCACAACATATTACTCCTCTTTTTGGCCGGAGTTAAATTTAAAAAATGGGTGGTCTCACGTCGACTGGAGGCGGGAGCCTTTAGCTCAGGTACCATACCGGTATAGCCCGCAAGTGCAAAAGAAAGTCGAGGATCGGAAGCCCCTCTCCGAGGGGAAATTGAACCCCGTTGCGCACAAGTTGCATGATAGATCGCCCTTGGCCTATTTCTCGAAAAAGCAACCGAGGAAGTACGCACAGACAACCAGTGACGACCTTTTCAAAATCCATAACATCTTCTCTAGCTTAGGATAGGTCTATTTTGAATTGCGTATACCAGGGAGGTCTAATAATAATTTGTCCTGAATGCTGATCTTCTACCGTGACAGGAAAGCTCTAACCCCCACCCTCAGGACCTCTCTCCTCCAAACCCGGAGATTAAATTCGTGGCCAAGGTAGCGAATCACCAGAGTTTTTACAACAGCAGCCGGTACCGTGAACCCTGGGAAAGGGGTAGTAGGCTAGCTGAATGACAGAGCAGGCTGAGATATTCTAGTTGGCGCCCTACAGGCCGAAATTAGGTGACAGAAGCCATAAGGGGGAAGCATGTAATCCCCCCACCCGTTCCGGGCATGAAAAGCCTGAATATCTGGATCCGAATCGAGTACCCGGATGAGGGCTTGGATACGCGGGTTGAGCAAAGGGACTACCGGGTAGGCCTGGGGGCCCCGGGGCTGGAAAAAGCATCTCATGCTGTGATGCGATAACTCGCTAGCTAGTTGGATAGTTTAGAAGAGTTCAATAAGGTTTCATTACGGCGGACATCTTGCCGTGCAGATCTTTGATCCCTGTTTTCGGGTTCTGCATGCCCGGAACATGTTCCATAGGGTGACTTGCTTGCCAACATTAAGTCTGCCACGTCTATGAACCTCCAATTATACTTATTAGCCAGTTAAAAACTTGAACCGGGGAAAGCTTGCACTCATATCCCCCACTGCCCGGGGCACAATGGCACAATTTGACTAACGCGGCGGATCAAAATCAAGCGTTGTTATAGCGCGTTCCGCATAACAGCATGCTAGCATATCATCTAGGAGGGGCTGTATACCGATAACTGAACCGGTGTGCTACGTCGTTGGTCTTATGATCAAGAATTTTTGTTTTCTTTTCTGTCTCGGAAGGGGGAAAGGGGCTGGGTTTTGGCTGGGTTTTTTGCCACCATTCCAGAAAAGGGAGGTTTAGACTTCATAACATACTGTTCAATTATTCATGTTTTAAAATATGCTCAGTCCTTCCAAAGAAAAAAAAAGTGTGAATTGTTAATACGCCTTGAGCCACGACCACCACCGAGGAGAAGCCGGGGTAGCCTAAAGGAAGCGAACGACTCCCGAGAAGTCCCTCAGAAGTTTATCCAATATTTGGGAGTAGCAAGGGAAAAGGTCGGACGCACCACCGTTACCAGGGGTGGAATTTGGATGAGGTCCAAACAACGGAGGAAATTCGAGTGATGACCGATGAGGATTATTTTGGCGTCGGCAAAATGTCATGTGAACTTGTGCAAGGAGAAGTAGCGCTTTCTAAGGCAACACATTACGGTAGACGAGCACTTGTCTTACCTCGCCCGATATACCCTTACACCCGAGTACTGGAACACAAGCGACCTTCATCCATCCGGTATTCTATCCGAATCCGACATAGCGGTCTTCAATCAGGCATCAGGGCAATGGGAAAAGGCGCAGGGGCGAGAGCTATAGAGTAACCCACGACGAAGCGAGTCCGCGGTGAGGCTAGAACGCCCATAGACCTTTTATATATATATTGAACAGGGATTAATTATACATGTATTCTCGCTATGCCGTGGATACCATAACAACTTGAACAATTGGACCTCGCGCTGGTCGTTGGAGTTGCCTCTCCCGATACGGGTCGGGCCTGAATTTGCTTCTGAGGGGATACCGTATTTTTTCCCCTGTGTTTCCCCCCACTTTTAATCCAAAGAGGAATTCTAGACCGCGGGACAGATGTATCCATCAATTATTGCCCACAAGTGAGAAATCTCGTGTTCGCTTTGGGAACTCACTCTGGGGAAATTTGTTTTTCCTTGTACAAGGACATGAGGATCTCCCGGCGCCCTAACCGAGCCCCATTGTCCCATCGAGGGCCCAGTTGGACGGGTAGTCGGAGGCGGTCTGTCTGCGCATGTCTCACATCCGTTCAGGTTTGGGTGGGTTGTTCCCTGTTGTCCGAATGCTGCCGTTTACCCGGCCGGGAGGTCAGTACAAGTAAAAGTCGGATAACGTAACCCGTGTCTCCAAGAAAGATTTGTATGAGAAGGCACGAGTCCTTCGTAAGAACCGCGGTTAGTGAATCCCGGGATTAGCAAGATTAGCGAGCCAGCGAATTCACAGAAAATACGGTACCTGCACCTCCCTCTCCGCAAGTGCAGAGAGTAGGATCCCTTCAACGCATGAGACACACAGATTCCGCTCGTCCCTCATCCAGGTTTGGCCCCGTCATTCATCCCAGTAAAACTAGTGAAATTTGAAGCTTTTATTGGTGGAACGTTGCTTAGCCATAGCATAATGTGACCGTAAATGGAAAGAGCGGAATCTGCCTGTCTCATGGGTCCAAGGCATCCACCCACACAAAACAAGGGCCGGACCGAGATGCACACATACCGACATGGATGCAGCTACTTGTCCCAGGCCATAAGTACCCGAAAACAGGGATTAAAGAAATATATGGCAAAACATCCGTGCGTGTCTGTGCCCCCATAGGAATGATCCCCCTCCATTTTCGGGTACTTATGGCCTGGGACAAGTAGCAGTCTGAGAAACCCTATTCAATACCAGCAGATCTCGGACCCCCCCTACATAATACCATCCAAAATTTTTATCCCAGCGAGAACATAACATTTCGCCCACGGCCAGGAAAATAATACCTCAACCTGTAGGCGAGAAAACACAATCACAAAAATTTGGGGGTAAAATCGGGCCTGGTATAAATATTGGTATTATTGGTATTTGTCTTTCTTTAAAAAGGCAACTAGTAGAAAAGATGCGAATTTATCTAAAAAAACCCATTTCTTGTACTGTAGTGCCGAGGGAGCCAATAGGCACCATGCATGTCAACACAGCTTGACAGGATGCCTGCCCAACAATTTTCCTAAACAGGAGATCGGTTGTCTAATTTTTAATCTGGGGGTGAAAGGGTGCATTCTTGCTGGGATGGTACTGTATTTTGAAGGGAGGGTCTGAGATTGGCCGGTATTGAATTGCAAGGCTTTCCCGTCTGAGGTGTCACCATACCGGGATATCCTTGCAGTTGGCGACGATCCGGAAGATGCCAATCGGTCGGGATTAACCTTAAAATGATGGTCGTGCAGCTAAAGTCTTGGTAGTGCTTGTTGCAACAACCAGACCGGGGGGGGTTTTTTTTTTTTTTTTGGCGGGTAGGGTCTTTTGCCTCGGTGACACCGTGCTGGAAAAGTAGGTTTGTCAAAGTAAGATTTGGGTGAATGAATATCTGCTGCTCTTGCTGTTTGCCGCTCGACCGGTCTCGTCGTTGCTGCTGTGAGAGACTTTCCACGACTTGTCGCTGCACCACCTCCCATCTGTGACGGGAGATCGACCGCCTATCCGGATACTGGCATCATGCCAGGCAGGATCGGGAGGCGTCTGGCGTGATGAAATGCAGAGAGGCCATTTTGCGTTCCGGGTAAGCATCCAGCCACCAGATACACAATCTAAGCGAACCGCACGTACCCAAAGTCGGGCGCACCGAGACGGTAACCACCGTAGGATTTTTGCCCATACAGTACAGTACAAACGCGTTTTGTGTCTTTTTTGGACTCGAGTATGTGGCAAAAAAAGTCGGGCGCGTCCTAGAATAGGAACTAAGCCTAGACATTTCGTGGCACCGTGGCCGACTTACCCTTGTACCCTACAGGTAGCACAGCGCCAATGCTCGGGTGCGGCGCTGCATGACGCTTGTGGAAATACTCGAGTATAGATGCTTCCACTCCTCATTGGCTCGGTACTGTGCAATCAAAAGAGAAAGCAATTGGTTGATGGAATAAACGAGACCCCCACTAGCAGCTAGCATCTTGCCCCTCGAGATCAATCTTCCATCCGGGGATTGATCCTTATTCTCTCTGCAAGTATGAAGGGCGAATTTTGCGTCCGTGTTGAGTGTCGTACCGGTTGATTGCTTGCCCCTATTTTAACTAAACCCACCATCCATTCCCGCTCCCTCCCGTCGATTTATGACTTACCCTGGTACTCTACCTGTAGCTGGGATACTATCCGTCCGGGAACACTGGGGTAGTGGTGAGCAACGAGCTCGGTAACCAAACATTCGAGCTTGCCCATTTAGCACCTTGGAAAATCAAAATTCACTATTGTCTTTGAAGAGTTCGCGGAATTTCTTCTCGTTTAACATAATATATACTACTGCATGCGCATACGGTATGGACTATGAACCTCATACCCAACCCCCCTCCAAGATCCTATTCACGCCGGATAGGTTCAGCTAGGATAAATTTTATTGAATTACCCCTGTTCACAGAGCAATCCTGGTATCGGAGCCTTGGAGCTAGGGTAGGACGGTATTTGAGTAACCTGAATTAGAAAAGTCTCTGAACTCGGCCCAAAACATGGCCTTCCCTACTCCGTCGGCCCCCTCGCTAAGCTGAGTTTAGCGCTTCAATATCAGCTCTTCGTCGGTCCACCGGCACCCTGGCGAGCCGAAAACTTTAGGACGGCGATGATATGAGTGTGCTGTCTGGGTTACACTGAGCTGCGACAGCAACTAGGCCTATTACGTATTCAGGCACGGCAAGGCAAGGTCACCGCCGAGTGCTGTCATTCGCTAGAGGAGCCGTCGCCAAAGGGGCCAACTTGGTTGTTCAGGGCAAACGGCAAATGGTGGCTAGTATCCAGGCTGGGTGGGTGCGACGCTTGCTTCATTCATCCTCCGGCTTTACACTACCGGTACTACAAAAATCAAAAATGCAAAAGTTAAATCAACTTCTAAAAGGGGCTATCCTATCAGAAAAAATAAGATCGGATCGAGTTTTGCTTTTTCATTCCCCCCTACAAGTATGCTATATTTGTTTTCCGAAATTCTCATCCCGATACTTGTCCCCCATAAGAGGTACCCCCCAAAACACTGGGGAGATGTGTAGTAAAATGTGCCCAAGCACCCATACAAAATATACCCCCCGTTTTCGTGTACGGTACCTCTTGCGGGGGACGAGTAGACTGATCCTTTTTTGCCTTCCATCGTAAAAACTCTCTATTGATCAACTATCTCGGACTAGGTGGTAAAAGAGAAGCAATTCTGTGAATGCATGCTGGAAGGGGCATCGAGGCTAGTTTGTCTAATGCGACCGTATTTATGGATTGGCTTTTCCTGGTAGTGTTATTACCTGGGGAAATAGAAACGGGGATCTTCTCCAAGTATGATACATAGCCCGACTTACCTCCCTTTCTCAAAAGGGACAATCACTGTTTCCATTGCTCCGGGCGTTGCCCTATAATGCTGCGGCTTTCGACCTGGACATCCTGGATATACAAAAAACTAGCTATGATATAACAAAGCATAACAAGGCAACTGAATCGCTCCCAATAGGGTTGAGAAAATGTCATTTGACTCACCGCTTCCCAGGTTGCCTATGTGCGACAAATCCGCGCAACGCATGCGCACAACACACTCGCCGTACACGCATCACGGGCAAAGTATTGGACCAAACTGGGGTCGGGGTGGCCGTGCAAAATTTCTTTCATTCGTATACGGTACTTGTATGTTTAGACTCTAAGATACGATACCTAAAAAGGGAAGTGTAGTGCTTTTTTTTTGTTCGCACAGACATTTTGCCCCCTGGTGTGTTCCGGCGCTTTGCCCCTGCCGCGGGTATGATGATCCCGGTGGAATATCAAGCTTGATTGATTGGAGAATCGAGTGTTCATCCACTTCCGAGTCTGGAATGACCTAGCCAAGTGCGCAATGCCAGGAAAAAGTACATCAGGAGAGGAATCAAAGAGCTGTGTGATGAAATATCGGTGCCCCGCTAAGGGCTGACAGAAAATATACCTCTTCTCTCACCAGCCTCCTTTTGTCTAGGACAAGTATAAAGAAGGCGCTTCCGCTTGACATTCCCCAGTCCGCCAGAATTCCTCGATTACCTTCTTAATATTACTCAGGATTCCCTTTTTAGAAGCCAGGCCCTGCACTCCTCCAGAATGTTGGTACCTCTCTTGTTATTCTGCCTTGCCGTCCCTATGGGTAACGCCCATCCGGGCGAGAGCCATCCAAGTATCGGCCGCCTCCTCGCTCGCCAAAATACGCAAACATCTAGTGCGGTCAAACCCGTGGCTAGTGGTACTGTTCGTGGTTCCTGCGCGTCTAATGGATTGAGCCAATGCGGTAATCTTTGCTATGATAGCAAAAGAGGGGAGGTATGCTGTGATCCTAAGGCTAATTACGGTAAGTTACATACATCCTAGGTTCAATGCATGGCAATTAACGGCTTCAGCGTGTGAATCTGGAACCTTCTGTCTAGTTAACGGGTGGTGCTGCCCTAACGGAGTGGATCCCCAAAAATGCGCCAGCGATAGTGGTATTACACTCCCCGCGAGCTTCACAATGACGGCCAAGTCCTCGACGCAGGCATCTTCTACAGGCCTATCCTCCACCGCGAACGCAGGCAGAACCTCAAGTTCCAGCGGAATCCGGTCCTCGAGTTCTAGCGCAAGCCGAGCCTCAAGCTCCAACGCAAGCCAAACCTCAAGCTCCAACGCAAGCCGAACCTCGGACTCCAACACAAGCCAGGCATCAAGCTCGAACAAAAGCCGAGCCTCAAGCACCAACCCAAGCCGGGCCTCAAGCTCGAACAAAAGCCAAGTCTCAAGCTCCAATGCAAACAAAGCGTCGTCCAAAAAACCTTCCACTACATATCCAGAGCCCACCTCGTACCCTACGGTCAACGAAGACTCTCTGGCACCAACAGAAGCTGCGCCGGTCACCACAACCTATGGCCCTATCACGGCCACCCTCTCCAACAGCCCTGTGACCTTGTCCTACTCCGGCGAAGTGCTCCCCCTCCAGACGGTAGCCAACCACAAGCCCGCCCCCAGCAGCTTTAAGGACGCCGTACTTGCAGCACTCGCCAAGGACCCTGAGACCAAAGCCTTCGGAGACTTTTTGACACAGGCACCGTCCGTCTTTGAGGGTCTCCAGGAAAACAAAGAATACTACGTCTTCGCTCCCACTACTCAGTTCGTTATAGACTTCCTCAGGCACCTGCGAGACAATCCACGGCGATTGGCCCTTCGCAAGGTATTAGTTGCTCCCCAAAACAGCCAGCAGTTTGCGGAGAAGCCGAAGGGTGCAGCGGATATCAAGCGTGTGTCAACCACCCTCAAGACAACACTGGTGGGTGAAACCAAATACGTCGACCTTGGCGCTGGCGAAGGCGCTCGTGTGGTCTCAAATCCTACGGTCGGCGAGAATGGCACAGTGCTTATCACCTCTGGATTCGGAAACTCCACGTTAGTGCATGCCGACGAGATACCCTTTGAGGGTGGCGTCATCAAAAAATGTGACGGGTGAGTGCACCCCCAGTAACCGGTGCGACAGATGTGGACTGACATTGTTAAAAAAGATTCTTTACCCTTCCACACGCGCTTGAAACAGTCCTTGCCGATACCAGTGGCCGCTCATGGTCCACAGCATTGCAGAATGCGGATCTGTTGACACAGCTATCCTCGAAACATATGGTGACAATCTTCGCTGTGCAGGACGCTGTGCTCGACCCGGCAAATCTACCGGGGTCGGCCGATCTAAACCGGCTCATCTACGATGGCCTTTCGTACACGCCCGATCTGAGTGATGGTCTTTGCTTAACCACGAGAGGCGGCTCATTGCGTATCACTCGACAGGGGAGGGACATACTCGTCAACGGCGTCCGGATATCGAGGCCCAATGTCATCTCCAAGAATGGCGTTATCCAATATCTGGAGCAGGTATGCTATACACTTTCCGCTCTTGCACTTCTTTGTACTAAATGGCATTTAGATTCCGCCGGCAGAGCAATGCACGTCGTCCTCCGACTCTAGCGTGGGGGGGCAGAGTGTTAAAAAGTCTGCTGGGTCCGTCTTGGTTGTCTCCAGGATGGCCGTCTTTGGTTTATCAGTTTCCAGCCTTGTGGCGTATTTTTGGGTGTGAGGCAACTGGACATAGAGATGGGTCCGGATCCTGGTGTGTCCCAGGTGTATAATAGTCCTGTTTGTGTGAAACTCACGTAAAGGTCGCCGTGGCGAATCCCGCAAGGTATCAACCATTGAAGCTCCTCCTCGTGAGCGTCGAGGGGGAAGTTGGTTGGATAATTAGTAATAGGGTGGGAGTTGGATTGCTGGAATAATTTTTGTTTAAAATCTAATATCATGAGTGACGGACAACCTAGATTTCATTGATGTACTTCCAGAGATCTAAAAGAAGTAGAGGGATACTACCGTACTCATTGTTTCCGTACAAAAAGAGAAGCCGAAATCATCTTATTGGATAAGACGGATCTCCTGTGATGTGGAAGAAAAAATATGGGAAGACCATTGCTCTCGAGCAGGCCTGTTTAAAATTTCGATCTTGAAAGTCGCCGGGGGTTCACACAGCAAATTCCTACTGTCCGCTCTTGTGTAACCAGTGATGCCACAAAGTGGCTTGGTTGGATCCCTCGCGACCGATGACAGCTACTTCCCAGTCTGTGGCCAAAGATGAGCTTGTATCGGAAGGGGGTGCGGTATTCTGTTTTTCGCCGATTGGATGCTTGCTTCAGCCACAAACTTTATTTCGACGTTCTTGTACTACCTCTACCGTAAAATCGAGCAGAATCGACCATCTCAGTTAGCTTTAGATGGATCCAGTTTTACAAGGTATATAGCTAATATTGGCTAAGGAGATCAAGCACCTTCTAGGTCTTATTGTGTCAGGAAAACTCTAATACTCAGGTGCTCGTGCCTACGAATCCAGGGATTGGAGGGCCGGCAGGGAGGGTGGGTTTTACCGGATTTTACTTGTACGGTAGCTGCGCGTAAACCGCAATCGTACTGTAGGGCGGTTGCCGATAAACCCCGGTTAATGGCCGATAACAATGTGGGTGTAAAATAAAAAGTAGTCAATAAGTCAGATGAGTGCATCACTATCGATACAGGGTCAGCTCTCTTCCATTTGCGGTGTTATTTCGGTTTGGTTTGTTCTAGTCGTCCTGTCGAGCAGCCATTTATGCAAATTTGAATACGATAGGATACTGTCGGGTTCGCAGGGAAGATTCCCGATAGGGCTAGATTCTGATGATCCTACTCGTAGGGTACAGGGCGTTGTTTCTATCAATGATTTTACTTTTTCGGGGAAAGAATTTCCTATTGAGGTTTACTTTCGCCTATTGAGCTACTGGTACAAGTACAAGTACAAGTACCAGGCATAAAGATTTCGCACACACCAAAGTGGCTGACCAGCAAAAAATTATTAGAAACTGGTGAGGTCACAAAGTGGTGTGTGCGAAAACATCATGCCTGGTACTTGTACTTGTACTACAAGTAGTATTCAATTCCAAGTAACAGGCAAGATCTTGTCGTACAAGGGTTGCCAAGTAAAGTCCTGCTTCCAGTCTCCAGCGTTGGGAGTTGGCGATGGCAATGTTGACACCAGAGGTTCCCGTGTGGGCGACTGGCAAGTGAAAACTTAAAGAAAGAAGGTGAAGGATCGTAATAAAAGGAGAAGGATCGACGAAAGATAGCCATAATTGGCTCGATCGATCAAGTAAGAAACAAAGGTGGATGAAAACTGAAAGGAGCATTTCTTCCGACCGAAGAAAAAAATCCCACGATGCTCCCCCCTGCCGAGGCGTTTCTGACCTCTCTTAAATAAGACGAGAGTACCACCTAAACCATCCGCTCTCCATCACCGCAAACATATGCGCAATCCTCCACAAAAAGAGGTAAAAGTTACGGCTATTAACAAGTTCGACAGTCCCTTATTGGTGGTAAGAGAAGCAAAAACCCCGAACGGGGAACCTGTGTCTCGCTTGTTACTGTGTTTCCCTCTGCAACAAAACTCGATGTTTTAGACATCTCTGCTATTCTCACCTTGTACGGGCCATCTTTACTCGCTCAAGAGTAGTTCCTATATATCATGCCACTTCTACCAATCATCCTATAATCTTGATACCCCTCTTTTCCCCGCTGGTTTTCACCGCATCTGCCCCTCCTTGCTTCACAGCAACTACCCATCTTCTCTTCACGGCATCTACCCCGCATCTACCCCTCATCTCACACCTTGACCGAATGCCAAGACTCGTTGGTCAAGCTTGCGGTATACCTCTATCATGTTCTAATGGTGGGGAATGGATAGGGATGTGGGCGAAGGAGGTGCCGGTGATTGACAATAATACAAACCATCATCATAGCCGAGCATCAATGTCATCTACGATTATGCACTCAGTATTCGACAGGCCGGTTAACTACATCCTCGGTGCTTGTGTCTGCACCATGGATCGGATTCGGCTGAGTAGTAGGAAAGAACCACTCTGTGGAAGAAAGTGATCTAGGATATGGCATGCGCAGGAAGTGTGTCGTGGAGGAAAGGTTTTGTCTCAGGGAGGATAAAAGAGAGCCCGTTCATCGCTTTGTTTGTTTGTTATCAGTCTATCATTGCATTAACTTTCTGTTCACTTGATTTTCTACTCTTTATCGAAGTCATTCGTTACCGGATACGATCTCATTGCCTTTTCTGGTTTCTTTGATTACTTTGCTCTATCCAAATTGTTCGTACCAATAAAAGTTTGGCTTTCCCAGGCCACTGGAAACTCTGTTCGATGCGCATAACTTTATAGTGTTGAATAACCTCCACAATCTTATTCCAACGCCCTCTCTGAACTCCCAAGCCCAGTTTCTACAATTTTCCTGTCTCCGGAAATCCTTTACTGTCCTGACACCAACTCCGGTTTCCCAAACCTCACCGTATGAGACCGATCCGTCTCAACCCTTTGCAACCCTTCATTCCCCGCCCCTGGCCCTAGTTCCAATTCCTAAATCTTCCCAAAGATTCCTGCATCGTCTATCGTACCAAGCTTCCCGGTAGACACCCTAAGCGATCCTAGTCCTCTTCCTTGATATGGAGGGGGAGTCAAGAAAATATATTGATGCGTAACCTAGTGATAGGCTATTTTGCCTCTTCAGCTGAAACTACTTTAAGTCTCCCCGCGAATAAAGCGAAACTGTTGTATTTTCGATATTGTTTTGTAAACTATGTGCAGTCAACCCCCCGGTTTGATACCTTCCAAATAGTCATCATCCTACTGCACACTGTTTATCCTCCAAAACAGCAGCTCCTTTTCTACAATTAATTCAATTAAATTAGTTCACTAGCTCTAGTAGCTTTTAATGTTTTTTTCACTAATAAAGCAAAAGTTTTCCTTTGTTTTTAATCATAATATTATTGGGAATCAAAATTGGAAAACATTTACAAGGAATTTTTGCTTTTGGCACAGAGTGGCGCTCTCTATCAGTGGTTTGGCCGAGGCCATATAGGCCAGCCTAGGCTATGTAGGCCAGGCCGGCCTATCAGGCAGCGGGGAAAAAGCCCAATTTTTAGCTGCTAACCACATATACCGGTATACTTTCCGCTCCTGCAGGTTGGCAAATGCAACTATGATAACCTTAAACAGTCAGTTGCTTCGCAAAAGTTACACCACTGTTAGCCTCTTACCATCTGACACCCTGACCCTGCATAACTGATACGACAATATCAAGCACCCATGAACCACCCATGAACCACAAACACTAACGATAGCTGAACGCCGACCACAACCTCGACAGTGTACTCAGCCTGAGGCAGGTGGCGGCATAACTTGAACTCTAGGCTATGGAGCTTCTACCTCGGAAAAGCCATGGCAAAGCCAAACCGAAGAACCCCTTAGAGATGGATAGTAGGAGAAGGATCTGGGATGCGCAGGAAGCGTGCCAAGGAAGGAGGTTTTCAGTTGATAAGGATATAAGGTGACCTGTTCTTCCTTTTGTTCATTTTGTTAACCACTCACTCATCACATTTTCTCTCTCGGTTCTACGTTCATCTCTTGTCTTATTAAAGTCATTCTTTATCGTACATGATTTCTTTCTTCTTTCTTGTTCTCTGATATCTTTTGTCTATCATCGTTGTTCGTACCAATAAAGGTTTTGTGTCGTTCAGGAACTGAGGATAGGATCCGCTGCGACCAAACGGCCCAATAATCAGTGTTCCCAAGCGTCCAGTCCGTCCGTCTTTTGCCTAGGACGGGACGGACGCCAAATTTGCGGCCCTTGGACGAGACGGACGCCAAATTGTAGTCCGTCCTAACCCATGCCCGGGACGGACG
>Ga0307509_10004313_pt1 | contig 20665 bp, 15 predicted proteins | sample 10_EM_MG_FD_202245 | JGI IMG/M metagenome (GOLD analysis project Ga0307509, IMG submission 202245) | Populus trichocarpa ectomycorrhiza microbial communities from riparian zone in the Pacific Northwest, United States - 10_EM | ecosystem: Host-associated > Plants > Roots > Unclassified | place... | reverse complement strand
CGGGAGTGGGGCCGGTGGTGGAGGCGGGGAGCGGCCCGGGGATGTCTTCGAGCGGAAGCAGGGACACGAGGCGAAACGTTCCCATCCGGTATGACGCAGTGGTGTCGGGAAGCGGAAGGGGCGCGGGCGGCTGGGCGAAGCGGACGGCACGGATGAAGCGGAGCGGGCGGCACGGCAGAGGCCGAGCGGACGCCCCGGTTGAAGCGTAGCCGTGTCGAATTCATTGCCTGAATCAACAATCCATCGGTTTGTTGACTTTAGGTTGAGCGAGCCATTTGAATTCCAGTATGACCCACGCCGAGCGTTCGTCCGCCGCCCTCGCCCTCCCCGTCGACCTCGACGAGGCGGCCCACCGCTGTCTGGTCGCAGGCTTCGACGGTGTGACGAGCGTGCCGGACACGCTGAAGCGGCTCATCGACCGCGGCCTCGGCGGGGTCATCCTCTTCACCCGCAACATCCGCGACGCCGGGCAGGTACGCCGGCTCACCGACGAACTCCGCGCCCTGCGCCCCGACCTGCTCGTGGCCATCGACAACGAGGGCGGCGGCATCGGCCACCTGGTCAACGCCGACGCCCCGGACGCCCCCGGCTCCTACGCCCTCGGGGTCGTCGACGACCCGGCCCTGACCGCGCGTTGCGCCGACGCTCTCGCCGGCCATCTCGCCACCCTCGGCATCACCGCCTCGTACGCCCCCGTCGCCGACCTCCAGCACCAGCCGCGCAACCCGATCGTGCGCACCCGCTCCTTCGGCGCCGACCCCGAACTGGCCGCCCGCCATCTGCGCGCCTGGATCACCGCCACCGACGTACGCGGCATCGCCTCCTGCGCCAAGCACTTCCCCGGCCACGGCGGCACCATCACCGACAGCCACCACGGCGTCGCGATCGACCCGCGGCCCTACGACGAACTCCTCGTCGACCTCGAACCGTTCCGCGCCGCCGTCGCCGCGGGCGTGCCCATGCTGATGAGCGCCCATGTCGTCTTCCCGGCCCTGGACGCCAACCGCCCCGCCACCCTCAGCCGTCGCATCCTCGGCGATCTGCTCCGCCTCGACCTCGGCTTCGACGGCGTCCTCGTCAGCGACGCGCTGGAGATGAAGGCGATCGCCGACGAGTACGGCGAAGCGGCCGGCGCCCGCATCGCGCTCGCCGCCGGAGCGGACCAAGTCATCGTCGCCGTACCGGACTTGGCGGTCACTCTGGCCTGCCGGGACGCCGTCCTCGACGCACTCCACGCCCGAATGCTCGCGGAGGAACGGGTCTGGGAGGCGGCCGGCCGGGTACGCCGGCTCGCCGAGCGGTACGCGACGCCCCGCCGGGCGGTGACCCCCTGGGACGCGAACGCCGGACTGGAGGCCGCCCGCCGCGCCGTACGCACCCGGCCGCTGCCGCCGCCCGTGCGCGGCGCCCATGTCGTCGACCTGTTCCCGGCGCCGCACCCCGCCCTGAACTGGGGCGGCGAGGATCTCCTCACCGAACTCCGCGCCATCGACCCCACGGCCACCGGCATCGCCCTCAACGAGGAACCGGCCGACCCCGCCGCCCTCGTGGAGGCGATCGGGAACCGCAGCGCGCCGCTGGTCGTCGCCACGTCCGACGCCGCCCTGCACCCCTGGCAGGCCCGACTGCGCGACACCCTGGTGGCCCGTCGGCCCGGCGCGATACTCGTCGACACCGGCCTGCCGGAGGGCGGCACCCTCTGCTCCTACGGCCGCGGCCGGGTCAACCTGCGGGCGGTCGCGGAGGTACTGGCCGACGCGTGAGGGTCACGGCAGGTGTACGACTCCTTTGATGCCGCGGGCCGCCAAGTACCCCTGGTCCTCGGCCCGTTCGGCCAGTACGACCGCCGGACGCAGGCCCTCCGTGCGCAGCCGCATCCACTCCTCGAAGTACGCGCCGCCGGGGCCGGACACCGACCGGGTGCCCGGGGTGCAGTCCAACACCAGGGCGGTGTCCCGGAGTCGGACGGTGTGCGGTTCGGCGATCGCGGCGGCCAAGGCCTCGGCGATCGGCTTGGCGCGGCCCGCCGAGTCGAACAGGCCCAGCGTGTATTCGAGTTCGGGATAGTCGGCGAGCGAACGGTCCACGTCGTGCGAGCACCACCACGTCACCCCCCACAGCCCGTCGCACTCGGCCGCGTTGCGCACCGTCGCGCGCGCGAACTCCGGGGCATCGGCCGCCGGGATGTGCGGCTCCGGCGCACCCGTCTCCTGCACCCAGACCGGCCGGGCCGGGTCGACGGCGTACGCCTTCGCCAACTCCGTGCCGTACTCGGCGAGATGGAGCACCTGCGGGGAGCGTGGGCCGTACCGGCGGGCGCAGTCGCCCGAGAACACCCACGGGTGCACGGTGGTCAGATCGCCTTTGCGGGCCGAGGCCTCAGGGGTGAACGGATGGTCGTCGCCGTACCAGGCCGCGTCGTACGCGGAGTGCGTGACCAGCCGGTCCGGCGGCAACTGCTCACGGGCGGCGGCCAGCAGGGTGTCGAGATAGTGGTCCACCTCGTCCGCCGACACCGGGTTGTGCTCCACCAAGTTGTTGAGCTCGTTGCCGAGTTGGAGCCCGATCAGGTTCGGGCGGTCGGCGAGGGCGCTGCCCAGGGTGCGCAGCAGCTCGGCCTGGGCCGTGATCGCGTCCGGGTCGGTGAACACATTGCGGTGGTGCCAGCTGCGGGTCCATTCCGGGTAGAAGTCGAAGCTGGAGAGATGCCCCTGGACACCGTCCACGAGGACGTCGAGGCCCGCCTCGCCCGCCAGGTCGACCAGGTGCACCAGCTGGTCCACGGCGGTCCTGCGGATGAGTGTGCGGTTGGGCTGGAGCAGCGGCCAGAGATGGAAGATCCGGACGTGGTCCAGGCCGAGTCCCGCTATCTGCGCCAGGTCCTCACGGGCGTGCGCCGGGTCGAAGTCGTGCCAGGAGTGGAACCAGCCGCGGCGCGGCGTGTAGTTGACGCCGTAGCGAAGCGTAGGAATGGGATCCTCCCCGGGTCCGGTCTTGCCCTCCGTGAATGTATCAACCACCATAGTCAGTAATGAGCAATGATTTGAACCAGGAATTCATCGGTGATCTCGTCGTCGGCCTCGATGCCGGAGGCACCCGTACCCGCGCCGTCCTCGCCGCCGCCGAGGACGGCCGCCCCCTCGGCGAGGGCGCGGCCGGCCCGGGCAACGCCCTGACCGTCCCGGTCCCGCGCATCACCGATCACCTGGCCGAGGCGATCGGGCAGGCCGTACCGGAAGAGGCGCGCGCCCGAGTGGTCGCCGTGGCCGGCGGCTTCGCGGGCGCCACGGCGGCCTCCACCGAGGAACCTGGCCACGTCAACGCCCGCACCGCCCTCACGGCAGCGCTGCGCCGCCTCGACATCCCCGCCGACCGGATCCGCGTCTGCAGCGACATCGAGGCGGCCTTCGCGTCCGCCCCCGGCACCCCCGCCGACGGCCTCGCCCTGGTCGCCGGCACCGGCGCGGTCGCCCTGCGCATCACCGACCGCCGCTCCACCGCCACCGTGGACGGCGACGGCTGGCTCCTCGGCGACGACGGCAGCGGCTTCTGGATCGGCCGGAGCGCGGTACGGGCGGCGCTGCGGATGGCGGACGGACGCGGACCCACGACCATCCTGGCCGGGACCGTCGGACAGGCACTCGGAGTGCCGGCCGAGGCGCTGCCCGGCACCGACTGGTCCCGCGCCCACCGCGAGGTCTACCGCATGCACGTGCTCCCCACCGTGATGGCCGAACTCCCCGTCCGCCTCGCCCGCTTCGCCCCGCTGGTCGTCGAGGCGGCGGAGGAGAAGGACACCGTGGCAGAAGGGATCCTCGACGAGGCGGTGGACCAACTGACCGACACCGTACGGGCGTTGAACCCGGCCCACGGTGAACGGATCGTCGCCACCGGCGGATTGCTCGGCCCCGAAGGCCCCTTGACGGCCCCCCTCACCGCCCGCCTCCACAGCCTCGGCCTCACCCTCGACTGGGTACCGGACGGCTGCCGGGGCGCGGTCGCCCTCGCCCGACTCGCCTACGACGGTGACGGCCAATGACCGACACCACCACGCCCCTCTTCCGGGACCCCGACGCCCCTGTCGACACCCGGGTCCGCGACCTCCTGACCCGCATGACCCTGCGCGAGAAGGTCGGCCAGCTCAACCAGCGGATGTACGGCTGGGACGCCTACCGCCGCACCGCCGAGGGGTTCCGACTCACGGACGCCCTGCGCGCCGAGACCGCCCGCTTCGCCGGACTCGGCGCGCTCTACGGCCTGTTCCGCGCCGACGCCTGGTCCGGGGTCGACCACACCAACGGTCCCGGGGCCCAAGACAGCGCCGCCCTGGCCGAGTTGGTGCAACGCCATGTGATCGACAGCAGCAGGCTCGGCATCCCGGCCCTGTTCGTCGAGGAGATGCCGCACGGCCACATGGCCCTGGACGGCACGGTCCTCCCGGTCAACCTGGCCGTCGGCGCCACCTGGGACCCGGACCTGTACGAACGCGCCGCCGCTCACGCCGCCGCCGAACTCCGCGCCCGTGGCGCACACTTGGCCCTCGTCTCCGCCCTGGACATCGCCCGCGACCCGCGCTGGGGCCGCACGGAGGAGTGCTTCGGCGAGGACCCGCACCTCGCGGCCCGCCTCACCGAGGCGCTCGTCAGAGGCATGCAGGGCGATACGACAGCCGGGTTCGCTCCCGACCGGGCCCCCGTCGTCCTCAAGCACTTCGCCGGACAGGGCGCCACGGTCGGCGGACGCAACTCCGCCGAGTCCGAGCTCGGCCTCCGCGAACTCCACGACATCCACCTCCCCGCCGCCCGCGCCGGAGTCCGCGCCGGTGCCGCCGCCGTCATGTCCGCCTACAACGAGGTCGACGGCCTCCCCTGCTCGGGCAATCGCGCCCTGCTCCACCGACTCCTGCGCGAGGACTGGGGTTTTGAGGGCCTGGTCATGGCCGACGGCCTCGCCGTGGACCGACTGGCCCGCATCACCGGCGACAAGATCTCGGCAGGCGCCCTCGCGCTCAACGCCGGTGTAGACCTGAGCCTCTGGGACGAGGGCTTCACGCATCTGGAGGAGGCGGTCGAGCGGGGGTTGGTGAGCGAGGCCACCGTCGACGCGGCCGTGGCGCGCGTGCTCCGCCTGAAGTTCCGCCTGGGCCTCTTCGAACGCCCCTACAGCACAGGCGAGTTGCCCCCGGCCGCGCAGGGCAGAGAACTGAGCACCGCACTGGCGCGCGGCGCGGTGACGCTGCTGCACAACAACGGCGGAGTCCTGCCCATCCCGCCGACCGTCTCCCGCATCGCGGTCGTAGGTCCCCAATCGCCGACCTACGCACACCAGTTGGGCGACTACACGGCACCACAGCGCTCCGGTGTCAGCGTCCTGGACGGCCTACGGCGACTCGCCCCGACCGGCACCGACATCCGCCACGCCCCCGGCTGCGCCCTCACCGGCGACGACCTCTCCGGCATCCCCGAGGCGGTCGCCGCGGCCGCCGCCTCCGACCTGGCCGTCCTGGTGCTGGGCGGCAGCAGCGCCCGTACCCCCGACACGGACTTCGACGCCAACGGAGCGGCACGGAACGCCGTTTCGGAGATGACCTGCGGCGAGGGCGTCGACCTCGCGGGCCTGCGCCTCGGCCGCGGGCAGCAGGCACTCCTCGACGCGGTCACCGCGACCGGCACCCCCACCGCCGTGGTCCTGGTCCAGGGCCGCCCGCACGTCGTCCCCGAACGCGCGGGCGCGCTGCTCACCGCCTGGTACCCCGGCCCCTGGGGCGGCGAGGCCATCGCCGAGGTCCTGCTCGGCCGCGCCGAACCGACCGGCCGCCTGCCCGTCTCCGTCCCGCGCTCGGTGGCCCAACTCCCCGTCTACTACAACCACAAGGACATCGAGTACGGCGGCTACGTGGACGCCGACGCCGAGCCGCTGTACTCCTTCGGGCACGGGCTGTCGTACACGAGCTTCGAGTACGGTCCACCGCGCCTCGCGGGGGACGTGATCGAGGTCGACGTCACCAACACCGGTAAGCGGCAAGGGCGTTCGGTCGTCCAGCTGTACATCCGGCGCCTGCTCACCCCGGTCTGGCCGCGCACGCTCGAACTGCACGCCTTCCAGGGCGTCGAATTGGCGCCGGGCGAGAGCCGTACGGCGGAAATCCCCTTCGGCACCGACCAGTTGGAGCAGGTCGGTGCCGTCGAGATCCGCGTCGCTCAGTCCTCCCGGGACGCACTCGCCGCAGAACCCCTCGTCGTACGCCTCAGAGCTTGACCGCTCCCGCCGACACGCCCTTGTAGAACCAGCGTTGGGTGATGACGAAGAGCACCAGTACCGGGATCACGGAGATCACCGAACCGGCCATCACCACGCGCTGGTCGTAGCCGAACGACGAACTCTGCAACCGCGAAAGGCCCAGCGTCAGCGTCATGTGGTCCTCGGAGCGCAGCACGATCAGGGGCCAGAGGAAGTCGTCCCAGGCGCTGATGAACGTGTTGATGGTGACCACCAGGATCGCGCCCCATGCGGACGGGAGGTAGAGGTAGCGGAAGCGTTGCCACTCGCTCGCGCCGTCCAGCATTCCGGAGTCCTCGATCTCGCGCGGTACGGCGAGGAACGCGCCGCGCATCAGCAGGACGTTGATCGCGCCGACGAAGCCGGGCAGCCACACGCCCACCACACTGTCGACCAGGCCCAGGTCGCGGATGCTCAGGAACAGCGACACCATGATCGACTCGAAGGGGAACATCATTGAGGCGACGAGGAGGATCCAGACCGCCCGGCGGCCCTTCCAGGCGGGCTTGGAGAGCATGTAGCCGGCCGTCGTGGAGAACAGCAACTGGCTTGCCACCGAGAGGAGTACGACGATCAGGCTGTTCCTGATGTACGTCACCACCGGGACCTGGCTGAAGACCTCGCGGTAGGCGTGCAGGGTCGGGTGGTGCGGCAGCAGGGAGGCGTTCGCGCCGAAGACGTCCTCGCCCGTGCCTTTCAGCGAGGCCAGGAACTGCCAGATCAGCGGGCCGACCGTGAGGCCCAGGACGAGGAGCAACAGGAGGTAGCGGAGGAGGAGTTCGCGGGGGCGGCCGTAGTCCCGCCAACGCGGGGTCAGGCGCCGGGACTTGGGCCGCACTGCGGTCGCCGTCATGACTCGTCCTCCTTCGTGAGGCGCTGTGCCAGCAGGGTCAGGCCCAGGGTGAGGACGAACAGCGCCACGCTCACCGCCGAGCCGTAGCCCGCGTTTCCGGTGATGGGGTCGAGGCCGACGTCCCGGATGTAGAAGGGCAGTGTGCGGTCCGCGCCGCCGGGGCCGCCGGTGGAGCTGCCGAGCATGTAGATCTCGGTGAACACGCGCAGCGAACCGATGCCGGTGAGGGTGCCGACCAGCATCATCGCCTGCCGTACGCCGGGCACGGTGATGTGCCAGAAGCGGCGGGCGGCACCGGCGCCGTCCATGGAAGCGGCCTCGTGGAGTTCTTTTGGAACGTTCCCGAGGGCGGCCAGGTAGAAGACCATGTACCAGCCGAGGCCCTTCCACAGGGTCAGGCCCATCGCGGAGAGCAGGATCAGCCACGAGTCGGAGAGGAAGGGGATCGCCGACCGGATCACGTGGGCCTTCTCCAGCCAGGTGTTGACCAGTCCGTCGTCCGCCAGCAGCCACTGCCAGCTCAGGCCGACGACCACGCTGGAGGCGAGCACGGGCGTGTAGAAGGCCGAGCGGAAGAAGCCGATGCCGGGCAGGTTCTTCTCCACGAGGACGGCGAGCAGCAGGGGCAGCAGCACCATCAGGGGGACGACGATCACGGCGTACAGGACGCTGTTGCGGGTCGCCAGCCAGAAGTCCGAATCGTCCAGCATCCGGGTGTAGTTGGAGAGGCCGACGAAGTTCGCGGCGCCGCCGAGCGGTTTGGCGTCCGTGAACGACAGCAGGACGGTGTTGAGGAAGGGGAACACCCCGAACACCGCCGCGCAGACGATCGCTGGCGCGGTCCAAAGCCAGGGCAGCCACCAGCGGCGGTACAGGGCCGCTCCGTTGGCGCCGGGGGCGGGGCCGGGGAGGACGGCCCGGGCGAACTTGCGTATGCGGGACGTGCCCGGTGCGGAGACGACGGCCTCCGCGCCGGGCACGGTCACCGGCTTCGCGGTCTGCGTCGCCACCGTCAACCAGCCTGCTTCAGCAGCTCGTTGGCCTTCGCCTGGGCGTCCTTGACGGCCTGCGCCGGGCTCTTCTTGCCCTGCATCGCCAGCTGCACCTGGGACACGATCGCGTTCTGCACGGCCGGCGAGAGGTTGGTCTGGTAGGCCGTGGTCGTCTTGAGCTGGTCGGCGACGAGCTTGCGGGCCTGCGCGAACTGGTCGCTGCCGCTGACGTTCTGGAAGAACGGGTCGTTGAGCGAGGTGGTCGTGGTCGGGAAGATCACCACGTCCGGGTCCTTGGCCCAGGCCGTCTGGTTCTCGGCGTTGGTGAGGTACTCCGCGAACGCCAGTGCCACGGGTGCGTGCTTGCTGGTCGCGGCGACCGAGACGTACTGCGGGGCGCCGGTGGTGTGGCCGAGCGCGTCGAAGGGCTGCTGCCCGACGCCCGTCTTGGCGTAGATCGAGGGGCTGTTCTGCTTCACGAACCGCACATAGCTCGGGTTGGTCGAACCGTAGGCGACCTTGCCCTGCGTGTAGGGCGTGGACGGGTCGTTGCTGGAGGACAGCGAGTCCTTCGGCATCGCGCCCTCCTTGTACAGCTTCGCCATCCACGCGACCCACTGCGTGGTGCGCGGATCGTCCGCGAACACGGCCGACTTGCCGTCGTCGGCGAGGGTCTTGATGTTCATCTGGTCGAAGTCCGCCGGGATGCGCCAGATCGGGTTCGCCATCGTCGCGTAGTACTTGCCCTTGGCCGACTTGGCGATCTTCTCGTAGTCGGCGAACAGTCCGAAGATCGTCGTCGGCGGCTTCGCCGGGTCGATGCCGGCCTTCTTCAACAGGTCGGTGTTGTACGTCAGGACGATGCCGCCGGTGTACCAGGGCAGCACGGTGTGCAGCGCGGAGCCCGAACTGTCCTTGAAAGTACTGGACTTCCAGAACGCGGGGACGAACGGCTTCCCGGCGTCCGGGTCTTTGACACCCAGGTTGAGCAGATACCCGGCCTTCGTGAGAGCCGTCGCCGTCTCCGCGTTGAGGTTGATGACGTCCGGCAGCGTGCAGGCCTGCGCGTCGGCCACGTTGCGCTGGGTGAAGGTGCTGTCGCCCGGATCGTCGATCCACTTCACCGAGGTCCCGGGGTGCGCCTTCTCGAAGGACTTGATGACCCCGTTGAAGAACGTGCCGAAGTCCTTCTTCAGATTGGTGGTCTGGAAGGTGATGCCGCCCTTCACCTCACCGGTGAGCTTCCCGGACCCCACATTGCCCTTGTCGACCTTGCAGCCGCCCGCGGTGGAGTCGCTGTCGCCCGAGCTGCCGGACAGCCCGCAGCCCGCGGCCGTCAGGGTCAGGACGATGATCCCCACCATCGATCCGGTCAGTCTTCCTGTGCGCATCGCTGCCCTCCTGAGCACCAGCCAACAGCTGGTTCAATTAACCAACTTCGACTCCGATTGATGAAAAGGTGGACCAGAATTCATCGGAGGTCAATGGTTCTCGTGTTGCTTTTAGGTTCCGGAGGAGATCAGTGCCGGTGCTCGTGGTCCGGGCGCGCCGGATCGCCGGGGTGCTCGTGCCCGGCCGCATACACGACTCCGGCCTTGGCCTGGTCCAACCAACCGAAGAAGGCCCGCCGCCCGGCGGCCCGCCGCAACTCGCGCGCGACCCCCTCGCGTGCCTGGTCGTACGGCACGAAGTCCTCCGATGACACCCCGCCGAACGGGTCCACCCCACGCCGCAACGCCTCCGCCGTGAGAAAACGGTCCCGGTTCCGGTCGTAGTAGTCCCGTACGGCCGCCTCCGCGACCTCCTGCTCGCCCTCCAATTCGGCCAGCAGCAACCGGGCGGCCGGCGAGTGCGCGAGGGCCGCCGCGACGATGCTGCCGAGATCCGCGACATCGGTCTCGGCGACGGCGAGCACCCGGTCCGGCGCCACCTCGGCAGGGGGCTTCAACCCGCGTTCCTCGCACGCCCGTTGGGCCAGCTCGTCGATCACCACGACCTGGGTGGCCCACCGGCGCCGTTGCCGCTCGGCCCGCGCGAGCGCTTCCGGCCGGGTGCTCTCCCGGTCCCGCGCCGGTACGGCCGCGAGCAGCGCGTCCACCCGCCTCCTTGGAACGGTCCTGCCGCGCACCACGGCCGCGTGCTCCGTCACGGCGTCACCTCCAGCCCGACGGCCTCCGTGTAGGCGACACAGCCGTGCCAGGCGACCTTCGCGAGCAGCCAGTACGACCCGGGCGGCACCGCCGAACCGTCCACCTCGATGACGCATTCCTGCTCCGCGCCCCCGGCCACCGTGAACCCCTGGCAGCCGGGTGCGACTCCGGCCCAGGTGCCCCACGGGGAGACGGCCCAGAGGGTGCCGTGGACCGGTCCACGGGTGGTGTTGCGGACGGTGACGGGCACGCGGGCGCGTTCACTCGCCCGTACGGTGATCCGCTCAACTCCCAGGCTGGACACGAGCGTTGGTCCGTGGTGCCCGTCCGGGACATCCAGCGCCACGGTGTCCTCGTACGTCTGCCCGCCGTACGTCAGCCGGGCCGCGAGCCAGTGTCGGCCGGGTACCGGATCCGGCGGCGGTGTCACGGTCACCTCGGCCAGCGTGAACCCTCCGGGGCCCAACGCATAGGGCAGTTCGGCGGGTTCGGCGGTCCACCCGTCCGCCACCTCGAAGGTCACCGAGCCCGACACCGGCGCATCGGTGAGTTCCGAGCCGACCCGGACGGTCGCGGTCACCGGACCGGCGGCGGTGAGGGTGCCCGGGGAGAGGTACACCGACACCGGCATGTTGCCGCGCGGTGCGGGGCCGGAGTTGTGCAGCCAGTAGCGGGTGTGGACGGGTTGCGCGGGTTCGTGCGCCGCGATTCCGGGCCCGGTCGGGCACTCGTCGGCAGCGATCGCCACCACCGTCGCGACCTCGAAGCCGGTCAGGTCGAGGGCGAGCCCGCCGTCCCGCTCCGGTGCCAACTGCTCCCCGGGCGACTCCAGTACGTCGGCCCGGGCACCCTCGGTCCAGTCCCGCGGCCCGTGGATCCGGGCCCGCACCGGCCGCCCGTTCACCTCGTGCATCCGTACGACGACGCCGAGCCCCGGGTCGATCGGCACCGCGCTGCCCCGGGCCAGCGGCGAGCCGAGGGGCTTGAGGGCGTCGAGGACCACCTCGCCCGCCGGTTCCAGGGCGAGCAGGGTGAACTTCCTCGGCAAGGTGCCCTGTTGAGTGGCGGTCCGCAGGCGGGCCGTCAGCGGGTGGTTGAACTCGTGCCCGGCCTGGGGGAGCCGGACGTCCCGCCAGTCACCCGCGCCCGCGACCACCGCGTACTCGAACTCGTGGGTCCAGCGCTGGAGTTGGAACGCGGAGCCGTCGGGGGCGGTGCGGCGGGGCGGGTCGACCCAGATGCCGGAGGGCCAGCCGGTGCAGGAGCGCATGAGGGACATGTAGAGGTCGCCGGAGGAGGTGACGACACAGCCGGGGGTGCCCCGGTTGAGGACGGCGAAGCTGCGGCCGTCCCAGGTGTCACCCGGTGGCAGTGCCTCGCCGCCGCCCGCCGCCGTGGCCGTGAGGACGGCGTCGTCGAGGTCGGCGATCAGCGCGTCGACCGCTTTGGCGTCGTCCTCGGGGCGGGCGCCCGCCACCACGAGCAGCGGCAACCGTTCCAGGTCGCGCAGGTCGGCCCCGGGCACCCACTCCTCGCGCAGCCCGGCCCGCGGCGCGACCCACACCGCCGCCACACCCCGCTCGGCCAACTGCCGACGCAGCTCGCGCCCGGCGGCCGGGTCCCAGCTCAGGGCTTCGGCGACCACCGAGTTGCGTTCCGGCGCACCCACCGCGATCCGGAAGTCCGGGAGATTGGAGTCGACTTCGAGGTCGCCGTAGCGCGGACCGCCCGCGATCGTCGAGGTCGCGGTCACCCCGGCACGGACCAGGGCCGCCGCGAGCGGGGCACCGAGTTCACCGGCCAAGTCCCAGTCGGAGTAGATCAGTTCGGCGACACCGATCGACCGGTGGCCGAGCAGCCGTCCCGATTCGTCGTGCACCGCGACCCGCGCGGTCGACCCGAGCCCGAACCAGGTGTTCGCCGGGTTGTCGAGCGTCCACGGGAACTCCTCGCTGTCCACCTCGACGAACCCGAACCCGCGCCCGATCACCGCGTCCGCCACCTCGTGCACCGGCAGCCCACCGGTCACGTCGGACGGCCAGCGCACCCGGATCAGCCGGTCGGCGCCGTCGTAGCCGTCGATCGTGGTCGTCACGTCGAGGCGCGGCACCCCGGTCCACAGGGTCAGCCGCTGGGTGTACCGGAACAGCCCGAGGTCGGCGCTGACGGTGATGCGCGATCCGGCGGGGGAGTGCTGGACATCGATGTCGGCGGATACGTCCCGGCTGCGCGCGGCCGTGGTCCCGGTCGGTGTGAGGTGCCAGGGCCCCTCACCGAAGCGCGGGTGCCGCGCGTACTCCTCCTGCACGACGAGTTCGTTGCCGATGTCACCGGCGCGCAGCAACTCCCGGCCCTCCTCGGCCAGTTCGCGCAGGCTGCTGACGCCGCCGCCGCGCGCGGGGTCGACCGTCACCTCGTAGAACTCGTTGCGGATGGTGAGGCCCTCGCCGGGCGTCCACTCGGGTACCGAGCCCTCGGCGAGCGGGAGGGCCTTGAGGCCCATGCCGGGTACGTCCGGTACGACGAGCCGGAGTTGGTCATCCTCGCGTACGGCGGGGAGGGGCAGGCCGGTGTCGTCGAGGGGGACCATGCCGGGGTCGGCGACGGTGAGTACGTCCCGTCGGTCCCAGGTCGCCGCGTTGAACACGATCAAGTCGTCCGTCGCGCCCGGGAGTTGGGCTACCTTCGCGGCGATGGCCTCCGTCGCGTCGGCGTGCACCGTCTCCGCCAGGTCGTACAGCTCGCGCCAGCCGGTCATCAGGTCGATGTACACCTGGTCCGACTCGGAGCCGGTGATGGCGTCGTGGTGGGCGCCGTAGATCAGCTGCCGCCAGGCCTTGTCCAACGCGGCGTCCGGGTAAGGGCGTTGGGCTACCAGTGAGGCCAGGGTGGCCCAGGCCTCGGCATCGGCGAGGAGCGTCTCGCCGTATCGCTGGGCCTGCTTGGTGTCGATGTAGGAGACGTCCTTGCCGGTGTAGACCGGGTTCATGTCCCGGGTCTGCGGGGACGCCTTGCGGCCCTCCTCGTCCAACTCGGCGCGGACGGCGGCGAAGAAGTCCCGGGGGATGCCGCTGACGAAGCGTGGCCAGACGTAACGGGCGTTCCAGTCGCGGTGGATGTCCATCACCCAGCGGCACGGCGGCGCGTAGTCACCGCCGACCGGGAGCAGGACGTTGCGGGTGAGCGCGACCTTCTTCAGGCCCCGGAACAGCTTCAGTGCCGCCGCTTCGGCCTCGGGGAGCGTGGGCGCGTTGTCGATGGCCCAGCCGGCGCCGTAGTGGTTGACCATGTAGGCGGTGAGCAGCCCCCGCCCGGAGGGGGCGATCCAGCTGAACTCGGCCGGGAACTGCATGCGTCGGGGATCGCGCGGCTCCTCGCCGAAGACCGAGAGCGTCGGTCCCCACTGGTGGAACGGTCCACGCGCCCACGAGCTGGAGGACACCCCCGCGTCCGCCATCAGCCCTGGGAACTGCGGGTCGTGCCCGAACGCGTCCAGCTGCCAGGCGGTTTCGGGCGAGGCGCCGAGGATGCCGCGCTGGAAGCCGTCCCCGTAAAGGGCGTTGCGTACGGTCGCCTCGGCGCCGGTGAGGTTGGTGTTCGGCTCGTTGTAGGTGCCGCCCATGATCTCGACGCGGCCGGTGCGGATCAACTCCCGCAGAAAGGCGCGCTCTTCCGGGAAGGCGTCCCAGTACGGCTTGAGGTAGTCGACCTCGGCCAGCACGAAGGTGTACGCCGGGTCGCGGCGGGCCAGGTCGCAGTGGGCGCGGACGAGACTCATGCCGGACTGGCCGCGCGAGTCGAAGGTGCGGGCCGGGAGACCGGTGGCGGCGGGGTCGTCGGCGACGTCCCAGGTCTCGGTGTAGGCGCCCTGGGTGTTCCACCAGACGGGGTCGTAGTGGAAGTGGCTGACCATGAACATGGTCCAGCCGGGCTCGGCGGCCGTGAACTCGGCGCTGTACGTGGCCAGTTGGTCGCCGTCGGCCGCCGTCACCTCCATCGCGCACCGCTCGCCGGGGGCAAGGTCCGTCGTCACGGGTATCTCGGCGTGCGCGGTGCCGTCCTCGCCGACGACCGTCTCCGCGCTGCCGTGCAGGCCCGGGCCCTCGACCGTGAGGCGGACCGGCCGGCCGGGGACATGGGCGAGTTCGGCGGTCACCACCTGGAGCGGATGCTCGGCGGTGCCGACGAACAGCTCGGTCGACAGGGCAGCGGTCACGCGCATGGGTCTCCTACCAGAGGCTCGGCGGAGCGCCCATCCTGACACCGCGAAGATGATTCAAACAACCATCTCCACGTAAGTTCGGTGGTTCATCCATGCAGACTCGGCCGTGATCGAGGCCGGTCCCGGTTCAGATCACCGGCCCCTGCGGGACTTCACCGTGTGCTCCCCGGCGATGTGGTCGGTGAGGGCCAGCGAGGCGCTCGCGCGCTGGTAGGAGAGCTGCGCGATGCGGACGTAGAGGCAGTCGATGAGGACCAGCACCGAGTGGCGGGCGCCGATGATGCCGGTGGGGAAACTGGTCGCCGAGGACGAGGAGATGAGCCGGATGTCGGCGGCGCGGGCGAGCGCGGAGCGCGGGTCGGAGGTGAGGGCGATCGTGGTGGCGCCGCGTTCCTTGGCCAACTCGAACGGTTCGATGGTCTCGCGCGTCGAACCCGAGTGGGAGATGCCGATGGCGACGTCCGCCGGGGTGAGCAGGGCCGCAGAGGTGGCGGCGGCGTGCACCTCGGTCCAGCCGCGCACCGCGCAGCCGATGCGGAACAGCCGGGTCTCGGTCTCCTGGGCGACCGCCCCGCTGCCGCCGATGCCGTAGACGTCGATGCGCCGGGCGCGGGCCGCGGCGGTGGCCGCGCGCTCCACCGCGTCGAGGTCGATGCGGTCGATCGTCTGTTGGACCGCTCTGAGGTCCGCGCTGCCCACGACCTGCACGACCCGCTCCAGATCGTCGTCCGGGGAGATGTCCGGGCCGATCTCGGCGGTGCCCCAGTCGGAGACCTCGCCGCGCCCGCGCTCCTGGGCCAGTTCGATCAGCAGATGCTGGTACGAGTCGAGGCCCACCGCGCGGCAGAACCGGGTCACCGTCGCCTGCGAGGTGCCGGTGCGGCGGCCCAGTTCGGCGGCCGAGCAGTGGGTGACGGCGGCCGGATCCTCCAGGATCAGTTCGCCGACCTTCCGCAGCGAGCCCGCCAGCCGGGGCAGCTCCGTGCGGATGAGGGTGGTGACGTCTGTCGGGGGCATGTGGAGAAGGTATCAGCCACCCCAGAGGGCATCGATTGAATACCAGGACCGCGTGTGATTTATTGATTCATTGATCGGGAAAGAATAGGTGGTTTGATCCACCGGTGGGGAGTATCGTGTGTCCGCCGAGTCCGTGAGCGCCGACATCTTCGCGCGCGAGAGCCTGGCCGTTCTCCAGCACATCACCGAAGCCGGCCGCGAGAGCGTGTCCCGCGCCGCCGCACTGATCGCGGACTGCGTCCGCACCGACGGCGTCGTCCAGGCCTTCGGCACCGGCCACTCCCAGGCCATGGTCCTCGAACTCGCGGGCCGCGCCGGGGGTTTGGTGCCCACCAACCGCCTGAGCATCGCCGACCTCGTCCTCTACGGCGGCGACGCCCCGAGCGTGCTCGACGACCCGCTGCTGGAGCGGCAGGCCGGAGTCGCCGACCGGCTCTACGACTTGGCCGCGCCCCACCCGCAGGACCTCTTCGTCATCGTCTCCAACTCCGGTGTCAACAAGGTGATCGTGGAAATGGCCCTGCGGGTGAAGGAGCGCGGCCACCGCCTCCTCGCCATCACCTCGCTCGCCCACACCCACGCCGTCCCCGCTGGTCACCCCAGCGGCAAGAAGCTCGTCGACCTCGCGGACGTCGTCCTCGACAACGCGGCCCCGCGCGGTGACGCGCTCCTCGAACTCCCGGGCGGGGGTGCTGTCTGCGCCCTGTCCACACTCACCGGCGCGATGCTCGTGCAGCTGACGGTCGCGGAGGCGGCGGCCCAGCTCCTGGCCTCGGGGGACCGGCCGCCCGTGTACGTCTCGGCCAATGTGCCGGGCGGTTTCGAGGGCAACCTGGAGCTGGAGAAGCGGTACGAGGGGCGAATTCGCCGTACCGCGAGCTGAGTTCAGGGTCCCTGGACGAGCGGTCGGAGCCCCCGGAACCGGGCCGCGACCGCTCGTCGTCACCTGCGCCGCACTGGTCGGGAGTCAGACGGAAATTGCTGGAATCACCGGCTGATGCTAGGCGCGGTGAATGCATCATTCAATGGGGGCCAGCGGGGGTTCAACCCGTGCGCAGGACCGTCGGGCCCTCCTCCGCGATACGGTCCACCACCGCCGACGGCAGGCCCACGTCGGTCACCACGGTGTCGAGCCGGTCCAGCGTGGTCACGTTGAACCGTTCCACCGTGCCCCACTTCGTGCTGTCGGCGAGCAGTGCGACCGAGCCGGCCGCCGCCATCACCGCCTGTTTGAGCAGCACCTTGTCCGTCGAGAAACTCGTCACGCCGTGGGACAGGTCCCAGGACCCGGCGCTCAGGAAGGCGAGGTCGAGATTGATCGCGCCGACCGTCCTGGCGGCCAGCGGCCCACTGCTCGAACCGCTCGACACATCGACCTCGCCACCGGTGTGGACCGTGTGCACGGACGGCAGTTCGCACAGCGCCAGCACCGCGTGGAAGTCATTGGTGACGACGGTGAGATCCTTGCGGCCGACCAGGAACGGCACGACCGACTGACAGGTCGTCCCCGCGTCGAGAAAGACGACCATCCCGTCCTCGACGAGTTCCGCGGCCCGCCCCGCGATGGCCTGCTTGCGGGGCATCTCCAGCGCCGCGCGTGACGCCCGCTCGCGCGGCGGCGCGTGCCCGGTCCAGTCGGCGAGCCTGACCCCGCCCTGTACCGAGACCACCTGCCCGCTCTTCTCCAGCGCGGTGATGTCCCGGCGCACCGTCATGTGCGAGACGTTCAGTGCCGCCGTCAGGTCGTGGATGCTCAGCACCCCGCTGCTCCTCAGCAGGCGCAACAGCTCCTGATGGCGTTGCTCGGGGATCAGGGGTGCCCTGCTCAATGCGTCTCCTCGAAGCCTGGGTGGAGCGGTGGGTGGAGCGGCGGCTCGCCGGGGTCAGCCTAACTTCGTGTGACAAGGGGCGTGACAAGATGTGAATTCATGTTCTAGTGTGTGCTCTCATGGTAACAAAGTTTAACGCCCTGGAATCAATCACCCATACGGGCGCGCTGCTCATCGTCCGCCTCGACAGCGCCGAAGAGGCCCTCGCCGTCTCCGAGGCGGCGATCGAGGGCGGCATCCGGGCCCTGGAGATCACCCTCTCCGTCCCGGGTGCGCTGGACGTCATCACAAAGCTCTCCCGGCGCTACGGCGACGACGGCATCCTCGTCGGCGCCGGCACCGTCCTGGACGAGCACTCCGCATACGAATGCGTCTCCGCCGGTGCCCGTCTCCTGGTCAGCCCCAACCTCAACCCGGCCATGCTGGCCACCGCCAACCGCTACCAGGCCGTCACGGTCAGCGGCGCCTACACCCCGACCGAGATCGTCGACACCATGCAGGCCGGCGCCGACATCGTGAAGCTCTTCCCCGCGGAGTTCGTCGGTCCCGAATACGTCCGCACGGTCCGCGCCCCGCTCCCGCAGGCCCCGCTCATGCCCGCCGGCGGCGTCACGGCCGACAACGTCAAGGAATGGTTCGACGCCGGAGTCGTAGCGGTCGGCGTCGGCAGCTTCGTCACCAAGGCGGCCCGCGCCGACGGCAATTACCGCAACGTCACCGAGGCCGCCGCCACGATGCTGCGCGCCATCGAAGGCGCCAGGGCCTGACAGCCCGTCAGGGGGGAAGCGCTCGCCTTCGCCCCTCCGTCCCCAACTCCCCATCACCCGCACGGTGGTTCCCCGAGGAGCTCTCCATGGCTCAGCAGTCCCTCACCCCCGAAACCCCCGCATCCCTCGACCTGGGCGACACCGCCCGCCGGACCTCGCTCCGCATCCGCTGGGTCCTGGTGGCCCTCCTCGTGATCGGCGGGGTCGTCAACTACCTCGACCGCGCCACGCTCAGCGTCGCCAACACCACCATCGCCGGTGAATTCGGCCTGAACGCCACCGAGATGGGACTGCTGCTCGCCGCCTTCTCCTGGCCGTACGCCATCGCCAACCTCCCCGCCGGCTACCTCGTCGACCGCTTCGGCCCCAAACGCATGTACGCCTGGGCCGCCGGACTCTGGTCCCTGATGACCATGGTCACCGCCGCCGCCCACTCCTTCGGCCTGCTCTACGCCGCCCGGGTCGCGCTCGGTGTCGCCGAGTCGCCGTTCTTCACGGCCAGCCTCAAGGTCAACGAACGGTGGTTCGACAAGGACGAGCGCGCGCTGCCCATCTCGATCGTCAACACCGGCTCGCAGATCGCCAACGCGATCGCCCCGCCGATCCTCACCGGCCTTCTCCTGACCGTCGGTTGGCGCGGCATGTTCGTCGCCGTGGGCGCCCTCGGCATCGTCGTCATGCTGGTGTGGCTGCGCGTCTACCGTGACCCCACCCTGCGCGAGCAGGCGCTCATCCGGGGCGAGGAGCTGGCGGCGGCCCGCGCCGACGAGCAGGCCAGGCCCGCGAGTTGGGGCGCCCTGTTCAAGCAGCGCAACACCTACTTCATGATCCTCGGCGCCTTTGGCATCTTCTACACCGTGTGGGTCTACCTGACCTGGCTGCCCAGCTACCTCCAGACCTCCCGCGGCCTCAGCCTCTCCGAGACCGGCTGGCTCTCCTCGCTGCCCTACCTCTGCGGCATCGTCGGCGTCCTCTTCGGCGGCTGGCTCTCCGGCCGGCTGATCCGCCGGGGCGTCCCCGCCGTCGTCTCCCGCAAGGTCCCCATCGTCGGCGGTGCCGTGCTCGCCGCAGCCGCGGTCCTGCCCGTGGCGTACGTCCACAGCACCCCGCTCGCGCTCACCCTGCTGTCGCTCGGCTACTTCGCCGCCCAGGTCCCGATGGGCTGCCTGTGGACGCTCGCTTCCGACATCGCCGAGTCCCACCAGGTCGCCTCGCTGGGCGCGATACAGAACTTCGGCGGCTTCCTCGGCGCGGCCATGGCGCCCATCGTCACCGGTGCGATCCTGGACGCGACCGGCAACAACTACACGGACGTCTTCCTCGTCGGCGGAGCACTGCTGCTGCTCGGCGGGATGTCGTACCTGTTCTTCGTGAAGGACCGCCGCGCATGACCCTCGCTCCACGGGTGTACTTCGTGATCGGCCCGGCCGGGTCGGGCAAGACCGGCGTGGCCCGGCTGATCGCCGAGCTGAGCGGTGCCGCGTACATCGACAAGGACACCGCCTGCACCCGTCTCACCGAAGCGCTCCTCGAACTGGCCGGCACGGACCCGTCGGAGCGTGATCTCAACCCGTACTACCAGTCGGTGGTGATGGACCTCGAATACGCGACGATCCTCGACCTGGCCGCCGACAACCTCAGGGTGGGCCGCCCCGTCGTACTGGACGCGCCGTTCGGCCGTTACTTCTCCCGGCCGGACTACCTCGCGGACGTGACATACCGTCACGACTGGCCCGCCGACGTCGAGTTGGTCGTCGTCCAGGTGCAGGTCGACTCGGACACGGCCCGCGAGCGCGTGCGCGCCCGCGGCTGTGCCCGGGACCGGTCCAAACTCGCCGACTGGGACACGTTCTGGAAGGCGGCCGAGGCCAACGAGTGCCGCTGGAGCGACGGCCGCCGACTGGTGTTCGACAACCGGGCCGACGGCATCACGGCGGACGAGGTCGCCCGCGCGCTGGCGGGCCTGTCCTGACCGCACTCAGTCCCGTCGGGCGACGAGCCGGTACGCGTTCGACACCCCCAGCCGATGCGACAGCCGCTTCACCACGAACCGGTCCAGCAGCGTGCCCAGGACCAGCGCCGGGATCCCCGCGATCAGCACGGCCGCGCGGCCCGTACGGGCCAGGCCGGACGGGGGTTTCGGCAGCCACGGGAGGTTGTCGCGGGGCGCGGCGGTGTCCAGCGCCAGCCAGGTGCCGGCGAGGAGGTCGACCGGGTCGTGCGGCTCCGCGTGCTGTTCCGCCACGACCGTGAAGCCGAGGTCCGTGAGCCGGGCCCGCAGGTTCTCGACCGGAATGAAGTGCAGGTGCTGGGGCTGGAGCCACGGCAGCCACCAGCGGCCGAGCAGCCGGGAGTAGCGGCTGTCGGGGTCCGGGACCTCGATCAGGAGATGCCCGCCGGGACGAACGGCCGTGTGCGCGGCGGCCAGTTCGCGCTCGGGCTCCGTGCTGTGCTCCAGGTAGTGGAACATGCTGACGACGTCGTAGTGGCCCGCGAGATCCGGAGCCAGTTCGGGGAAGCTGCCGCGATAGCCGCGCTCCACCCGCCCTGCCTGCT
>Ga0307509_10004312_pt1 | contig 20666 bp, 27 predicted proteins | sample 10_EM_MG_FD_202245 | JGI IMG/M metagenome (GOLD analysis project Ga0307509, IMG submission 202245) | Populus trichocarpa ectomycorrhiza microbial communities from riparian zone in the Pacific Northwest, United States - 10_EM | ecosystem: Host-associated > Plants > Roots > Unclassified | place... | reverse complement strand
CTTTCAACACCATTTAAAGAACTTTATCTAGCTCAAATATTAATTACTATGTATTCTACCTTATACTATTTTTTGTTTCTCGGTTTTAGTAATTGCGGTGTTGTTGTTGTCATAGCTTAAGTTTTTCCCTCTTGGTTGATCCGCGGTTAATTTTGTCCACGCACCATAGCAGTGAACTCACTAAGGTGTGGAGTCTGTTAGAGGTATCTGCCAAGCCGGGGCTCTTGTATGGCGAAGAAATATGGCGGCAGATCCGCTGAATTTGGGTGCTCGCTATTTCTTATGTTGAGGAAGTATGATACCTGGATTCTATGATAGATGTGCAGTGATCTTTTCCGATTATTTTGGGAGGAATACGGTAAAACCCTTGTCGTTCGCTGTAAGTTCTGGCGGGAAGTTATTGAACAGTTATTTAAGGTTAAGGCCCTGTTCGGCACGCAAGAAAAATGGCATTTTTCTCACTTTTATGGCATTTTTCCATCAAAATTTTTTTAAAAAATGGAGGCGTGTTCGGCACACAAGAAAAATGGCATTTTTTTAAATTTAGTGCCTTTTTTTTTATGGCATTTTTTTGTAAGATTGATTAATAGGTAAGGCAATATAGAGAAAAAAAAATATCTGATGACTAATAGAACTTTCTATAAGAGCAAGAATAATTAAAAATGAATATTTCTACATGTACTTTGAGTAGTATAAGAGAAATTTACAAGGTATTATTTTCAAACATGTTTCTTATATATATTTTGAGAAATATCCCATAAGAATAAGTTATAGTTAGTGGGAAATTTTGAAAATACAGTCACATTGGCAAAAAAGGACATTAATATTTAGGTTTACCTTATGTAAACCTATTTTTTAGTATATTTTTTGTTCAAATATGGAAACCCTAAAAAATGAAGCAAGGAGTGCCAAACACAAATTATTTCTGAAAAAATGGCATTTTTTTAAAACAGCTTTAAAGCCATTTTCAAGAAAAATGGCATTTTTTTAAATGGTGGTGTGCCGAACAGGGCCTAACTAGCAAAAAAATGTCCCCGTCCGTTCGAGTTATTTGTTCCTTATCATACCCTTGCATCTCCGGATTCAGAGATCAAGGGTCTTGAAAAGGGTTAACGCTTTCCCATGATGGCATGGGATCAGCCTTCAGGACTGTTGGATCCCTTTAACTGGCATAATATACCGGTATGCGTAATTCTGTTAACTTGTAAATATAAACCATTCCTGGCCGGCGGGGACAGCAGATCGGGAGGGTTTATTCCGGTATTGGTGGGGTTGTGGCGTCCAAAATGCCCCGGCCCAGGGTGCTTTTGCTCACAGTGCTTTAATCCGACCTTCCTAAGCCTATTTAGGAGTGCCGTACTTTCACCCCACCAAATACTGCAGCTTCCACCCACCACAACCCAGACTGACAAACTCATTTCCGAGCAACTTTTTTTACATCGTCCGGAATTGTAACAACCACCATCCAACACCAACCATTCGACAATCAATGGATTCCAACAACCCCCGCGAGACCTGGAATCGCATTCAGGCTACCATTGCTCGGGTGCAGAGACAGGGCGGTGGTGGCAGGGGACCGCCGAAGGGGATTTTGAGCGGTGGTGTTGCGTTGGTACTGCTCGGTACTGCAGCTGTTACTTTTAACAGCGCAATTTTCAACGGTTTGCTTTTTGCGACCCTTTCCACCCCTCATCCTCCTACGTAGGGAATTGGGCTAATGGCTTACAGTTGATGGTGGTCATCGTGCCATCAAGTATACCCGTCACGGGGGTGTCAAGAAGGAGATCTACAATGAAGGTTTGTTTGTACCTTGGGCGAAGTTTGCACCGGCTTCCGATTAAACTCTTCCAGGAACGCATTTTGTTATCCCTTGGTTCGAGACACCGATTACTTATGATGTTCGCGCGAAGCCGAGAAACGTTGCTTCGCTGACTGGCACCAAAGGTTCGTCATTCACGAACTTGATTATTTTTTTTGTTCAATGACGTATGATCTTAATTTGGACTAGATCTCCAGATGGTCAATATCACTTGCCGCGTACTTTCTCGTCCCCGTGTTGATGCCCTCCCGACGATTTATCGTACGCTTGGTGTCGACTATGACGAGCGTGTGCTGCCGTCGATCGTCAATGAGGTTTTGAAGTCTGTTGTTGCGCAGTTCAATGCTAGTCAGTTAATTACCCAGCGTGAGAGCGTCAGTAGGCTTGTCAGGGATAATTTGGTGAAGAGAGCTGCGAGGTTTAACATCATGTTGGATGATGTTTCTCTGACCGTTTGTGCCACCGGGTTTATGTGTTGTCAATTCGAGCTAATCTAGATCTTTTTTTTAGCATCTCGCTTTCTCACCTGAATTCACCGCTGCGGTCGAGGCTAAACAAGTTGCTCAGTAGGTGCCTTGGAATGTTCTAGTTGAGATGGGTCTAATTCACTGACAATTTTACAGGCAAGAGGCTCAGCGTGCTGCTTTCATTGTCGACAAGGCACGCCAGGAGAAGCAAGCCATGATTGTCCGCGCACAGGGAGAAGCCCGTTCAGCAGAGCTTATCGGAGACGCTATTAAGAAGTCCAAGAGCTACGTTGAGCTCCGTAAAATTGAGAATGCTCGGAATATTGCCACAATTCTCCAGGAGAGCGGTGGAAAGAACAAGCTCTATCTTGACACTGACGGCTTGGGCTTAAATGTTATGGAGAAGAGGTAATCTCCATGCAGGGTAGACCGAAATGAAATTATGCATCACCGCCGGAAATAACCAGATGAGCGTGAAAGAGAGTGTTAGGGACTTTCACATCTCTTTCTAGAGATTGAGGTACTGTCATGTTAACAAAATAAAACTCTCCTATCCATACCATTAGCTTTGAAATTTTATTCGGTGGTCTGTGAATAAGACACTTGAACAGTGGTGAATTTCTTTGTAGTTTGAATTAGTCTCTGACATTCGAGTGACATTTGGGAGACATAGCTCAAATATCAATTAGACTTATGACTTAGGGTTTAGGTAGTATTTGCCTCCCCGAACAAATATTCGGGTAGGGCAATATGTATGAATGCAGGCTGGCATCCTAGAGTTACCGAACCCTAACAAGCAAATTCAATTGTAGATTCGCTGGTATACGTCTACCTTCTAGAACCGCCTGCCATCTCCAAACTCCCATCCACGCCTTTTTTCACCACCACCAACTTCACTTAGCTACTGCCTCAATAGCAGAAACTCCTTGATAGAATACCTAGTTTCTCAAGTACTTACTGACGATCTCAAAAGTTATGAATTCTGATAAACCGCCTCCGGGGTTGTCAACAGGTCCCGCTCATTACAGCAGCTCGATTGTTTTTGTTGGCAACATACCATTCGGCAACTGACCCCATTTGACTATTTTGCTGATAATGATCCTAACAAGAATTCCCTAGGCCTCTCCGAGACTCAAGTTGTCGAAATCTTCTCTGTTGTTGGTCGCGTTGTCTGCTTTCGTCTTGTATTCGACCGTGAGACTGGCCGCTCCAAAGGATACGGCTTCGCTGAATATGTCGACAACGAGACCGCAGCCAGTGCTGTCCGTAACCTAGATAACTATGAGATCTTGGGCCGCAAGTTGAGAGTTGATTATTCTTCCCACGGACATATCCCCGAGGCCCCGCATTCAAATCCCTTAGACCTTCCGAGGGGTATGGAGGTACCACAAGGTCTTTCCGTGACCGAAGCTATATCCAGGACTGTGGATGCCATTCCGCCTGCAAAATTGAGCGAGCTGTTAGGTGAAATGCATAATCTCGCTGTCAAGGATCCAATGAGGGCTACCGAGTTACTCAAGCAAGCCCCGCAGTTGTCATATGCTCTGTTTGAAGCTATGGTGAAGCTGGGCCAGGTCGATCATGCACAGATGGGGAGGTACCTGGAGCCCGCGGATTCTACCCTGCGTGGCCTCTTGCCCACTGGCCATCGTACATTTGAACAGGAGAATAATTCGAAGGTTTCCTCTGCCGAGCCGAGAAGTACTATCTCGGTCTTTCCCTCCCCTCTCACTCCTGCTCTCCTGGGCCACCAGCATAACATACCGGCCTCTTTCCCTATTTCTCTTGAAATGCGGTCATTTGTCGCTCAGAGATTGAGTTTGTTCAACAATACCCCTCAGATCCCAAATCCCGTTCATCAAACACCTATTGCCGCCACTCATAATATCCAAGACCCAAATGTGGCTCTCTTGCAGCAAGTCCTGAACATACCTATGGACCAAATTGAAGTGTTGCCAGCAGATCAAAAGCAACAGATGCTTCAGTTGAGACAGCGTCTGTGTGGTGGAATCGTGGGTGATGCTGCTGTCAGAGGGGTCATTTGATTGTTCGGTTGGTTGTTCATTCCCAAGTATGCGGTGAAAGGCTTGGTTGGTACCATTAAGTACGGTAAGGGTGTTTCCGATGGAGTTAAAGTAAGGTATGGTTTTTGGGATGCGGAGGATTTCATGTTCTGCGTCTTAAAGGGCATCATTAATTTGTCTTTCTTACACCGGTGCTTTTTTTATTTCCTCATTATTACCAGTACCATTTCTCAACTCTTTCTTACTCTTCTTCTTTCTTCACATCCCTCTATTTCATTTATTGTGCCGGATGAATGCTGTCACACCCGCCCCATCTAAATGCTGCAGTCAAGCGGAGGTCCCGAGATGACAGGCATCCTGCGCACGACGTTGATACGGTAAGCGCCTAGGGTGCTCGTTGGGAGACAGCTGTACTAGTATATTAATGTCGAGTTATGGCGTTATGCATATTTTCTCTTCGCTTTCCCATCTCGCCCCCTTCAACTTACCGGTATTGCAGATCATGGGGGGAGTCGTGTGTTTAGTTGCCAGAGTTTGTGGATGATTGTTCTTCTAATGATACAAGGACTGTACCACTTACAAGGACACACCCTCGGGGTGTTAGCTGGAATTATTTTTCGTTCCTGAGATGATAAAAGAGGTTAACTTTGTTCCTTGATCTCAGGATAATAAGCGTAACGATAATTGGATGATCAATCGCATGCAATTGGCTATATCGGGGTCCCGCGGGCTCAAAGTTGGAAAAGTTGGAAGTCTGGCCCTGTTTGGGTTGGTGAGGTATCGATATGCTATGGTAGTGGGCGGGATTGATGGGAAGGAAAGGGATTTTCGCACTATTATTTATGTGCGAGTTTAGAAAATCCCCTGTTTGAATACAGTGAACCTTCCCAAGACCTTCTCCAAGACCATCACCGTCACATCCTACTTGTCATTGCTGATTGTGAAACTTTCTCCGCGCTCGGTATATTCCTATTTTATGGTGCCTGCCGTATACGTTATCTTACCTTAGCTGGATTAATAAGACTAGATCGCACAAGAAGGATAGAATAGGTATCCTCCCAGCAGAAAATGCAGCCAATTCACTGATCGATTTGATCGTGCAATAGCGAGCCCCTCATGTCCTTGTCTGCACATGCTCCTCCCACCACTCCCATCCGAAATAATCCACAACCTGCTTCATCCTCATCTTCATCCTCGCCTTCACATCCACCTTCACCGCTCCAATCCCCAAGAGAAGGTCCCCCGGAAATCCCGCACCAGCAATTGCCTCAGACACCCAGGGGCCAGCAGGGCCCATTATCCTATCCACGCTCAAGTCACAAGAAACGCCACCGTCGAACACGTAGAGGCTCAACCGCCATCCTTCGAGTTGTTGCTGTCGACCACCCCAACATTCCCCCCATGTCTTTGGGCCCCCAACATCAAGACCTACCTAAGGACTCCACCACCATACCTGGTGGTCCTTCTCACAGTAGGCCGTCCCATCTCTTCGCCCACCCGAACCTCAGTAACACCTCGATCGAGAGTTCAGCCTTGCTAGATCATCGAGAGCAGCAGTCTATGAGACCCCGACGGTCGAGCACACAATACTCATCAGCTCCAGCCTTCTCAGGAAGTAGATTGCGTGTGCCAGCCGGCCCTTCCAACATGTCCACTACACCGGGACCATCGGGACTCTCTCGTAGGTTCAATTCCCGCGGGTTCCCGGGGGAGGAGGAGAGCGAGGGCGACGGGGACGAAGAGGACGCTCCATTATTGGGATCCTCCATGAGATCGGAACATGGGGTAGATATCGGCTCCCCAGTGTTCTCGGGAAAGAACAAGCGATCCAGACCATCTACTGCGGGGTCCATCGTCTCTCCGGCTGATCGACGTTTTGCAAATTTACAACCGCCGTTAACCGGGGCTTCCAGAGACTACGGCGGTGTAAATTTCCCACCTTCTGTGCCGGGGAGTCCTGCATTGGGTCCTATGCCTGTGCTAGGGATGATGGGCGCTGGAGAATTTACTGATGGGCTAGGAATGCCAAGCAGGCCTTTGCGGGACGGCGATGCGGTAATAGATATTACAGGGGACGCGACTAATGAGCGTGGGTATCCGGATTCTACATGCCCTACACCCCCTCAAGAGTTGGATCCCGGGCATAGACAGGCTACAGCTGAGGCAGACGTGTGCTTTCCTGTGGATGATGGGCTTACAGACGATGAGGAGGTTGCAACTTTACATGGTGGGAGTGTGCATGCTGCTAGACGGCGAGTGCGTGAGTGGCCGGATCTGTCGGTCTTGGAGGAGTGGAGCCGGGATGAGAAGGAAGAGAGGAGTGAAGGGATTAGGGCGAAGAAGACTGCTGAACCTGTGTATGTTGGCGGGAGACTGCGTGCGCCTAGAAGGACTGGGTGGCATAGGGAGGTGGAGGACGAGCCGTATAGGTTCACTTATTTCAACGATGAATTACCGGCAACTATTCATTCGCATACAATTTCGGAGCTACTACAGCCTGGCCAAACGTTTAAAGATTTATTTCGCCCTGAACCTGGGATTCTAGACGATAGCTCAGACGACGAAGACCCACAATCGGAGGCAGAAAGCCGTAATGGCAACGGGCGAGCTACCGGGGATGACGCCGCCGTCCGTGCTTCTCCACAAAATGCCCCCCGTCCAGTCCGCGTTGGGCCCCGGCCAACCTTCTGGTTAGACGTCATGAACCCCACCGATGCCGAGATGAAGGTGTTCATCCGAGCCTTCGGGATCCACCCGCTGACCTCAGAAGATATACTGATGCAAGAGACCCGCGAAAAAGTAGAGCTATTCCGCAGCTACTATCTAGTCTCCTATCGCACCTTCGAGCAAGACACCAATAGCGAGGAATACCTTGAACCCGTAAACATCTATTTTGTCGTCTTCCGGGAAGGGGTAATAAGTTTCCACTTCTCACTCACCCCCCATCCAGCAAACGTCCGGAGACGCATTCGGCAATTGAAGGACTATATCACCGTGTCGGCCGACTGGATCTCGTATGCGCTTATCGACGACATTACCGACGCCTTCGCTCCATTGATTCAGTCTTTAGAAGAAGAGGTTGACGAGATTGATGACGCTATCTTGCAGATGCACCTCACATCTAATTCGGATGGCACTTCGGATAAGAAGAGCAACGCGGGTAGCAGCGCCTCTGACGGAACGGAACTGAAGAGCGACGGAGATATGTTGAAGCGGGTCGGTGATACGCGTAAGAAGGTTATGGGATTGTACAGACTTTTGGGGAATAAGGCGGATGTGATTAAGGGGTTTGCGAAAAGGTGTAATGAACAGTGGGAAATTGCGCCTAGGAGTGAGATTGGGCTCTATTTGGGCGACATTCAAGGTATTCCCTGTCACTCCCTATGTTATGGATAGGCGAGATTGGATGAGCTGACTAGGCGGGAAGATCACATTGTGACAATGGTTGGTAACTTAAACCACATGGAGAAGATCCTATCAAGGTCACATTCGAATTACCTTGCACAGATTAACATCAAAAGTATTCTTTTCCGCTTCCTCCCCTCCCTCCCCCCTACCTTTCTACCACTAACAGTCCTCTAGTGAACGAACGCCAAGAACAAACAGCGGACGTCCTCGGTCGCCTCACGGTCCTAGGGACTATCGTCCTACCAATGAACATCATAACTGGCCTCTGGGGCATGAACGTCCTGGTCCCCGGTCAAGAAATCGACAACCTGAATTGGTTCTGGTGCATCACGGCGGGGCTGCTCGTGTTTGGATTTTTGTGCTATTTTATTGCTAAGAGGGTTTACAAAATCATGTAGTGCCTTTATGCACTGGTTGGGGGCAGTGGGAGCGCAGGATGCAATGTCTAATCCATATTTTTGTCCATTTTTGTTTAAGTGTTTATTGCCCATTTGATGGAAGTTTTTTCTGTCTTTCATCTCTTCATTTTTCATTGAGTAAAGGGTGTTTTAGGGATATATAGAGGATGTGTGGGATTTCACCATTATTCTCTCCTTTATTTTATTTCCTGAGGTTATATTTCGTTTTGGTATGGTGTACGTATAGATAGCGTAGGACTCCAAGGAGGATGGAAGTCGCCGGCGCAGTGAGTTAGGCATGGGGTAAAGGTGAGGTAGTGTAGCGAGTTATAGGATTTGTAGTTGAGTGTGGACTGTCTTCGAGAACTTCTTTGGTCAAGTTAGTAAATGTGCGCGCGAGGGCGGGGGAGGTGGGGGGAAAGGAGGGGAGTGTGGATAATAATAATATTATTATAGAATTAAATTCGTAGGAGAAAGATAATAATTATGTGTAATAATAATATGGTTACGATGGAAGTTATTTTGGTGTGATTTAGAGTCTGCGGCAAACTCAATGGAGGGCGTAGCCCCACGAGCACCGATAGTGGGGAGTGTATATAATTACGCTACAGTCTGCACTGGTTAATTACACCGAGACTTAAACTATTACAATGGACGTTCGAGTGTAATATGCGGATATTGCGCGAAAGACTAGTCCCGAACACCGAGCCATTCTCATGCTCCGGGTAACTTAATGCATTAGATATTTGTCTGTCTAGTTCTCCCCCCTCCTCTGTTGTCAAATATATGGTCAGGAAGACAGAGAGCGAAGGTCCGTCATTTCTATTTCCCACGAGAACTAGGACTAATTTTTTTTTTACTATCATAGAACTATAATACAACATGAAGTTAGCAGTCACACCGGACGATCCATCCAACGCCAAGCAAGCCGATCCCTTAGCAGATCGGACTGCAGTAGTGAAGTCCCCATCTCGGAATGGGCACACTGAATGAGATCAACTAATCGAGTCCGATCCAGAGAAAACCACAATTTCCGAAAATGGCCATGGAAAAGTGATCGAGTGATCGTTTGTGATAGGTATGGTATGACTGTCAGACTGGTTTTGGGATGTGAAGAGAGGGAAAGAGGAGGGGGGGGGGGATAGTATCTGGAGCACGACATACAACATGGAGAAGGTATATAGTAGTGGTTTCATATTGCTAAGGTTTTGGTTTAGTTGGCGGTATGTCTTTGCCTGGGGCGGCTTTGGGGGTGTGTTTGGTGCGTAGAGGGACCTGGTCCGCCAGAAGTGGGCAGCCGCTCCTGCTCCCCCCACCAGGTTTGGTTTTTTTTCTGCTGTATGTACTATCAGGGGTGCGCATCCCGCGGGCTGCAGAGCTAGACTAGTATGAAGCTTGGGGTTTAAATCCTCCCGAACAATTGCTGGGATTGGGCTATAGGCTCTGGCTCCTCTGCAGACGCTGGCTCTAATTGGGGTTTCCTTGGTACTTAATATGAAATTACGGTGGGGGCTTTGCTAGGCTAGGGTTTAAAGGGGGGGGGGGGGCAAAAGTTCTGGTGGTATCTATTCTTTCTATCATAATAATATCGAAGTTGTTTATTCATCTGGGAGTGGTTACTTTATGTTCTGTTGCACTGCCCTTTGTGCAGTATCTTTTCACCTTCCAAGCATGGTGCTCGAACGCTCTGGGGTATTGGTAAAGTTGGGGGGGCTATCAGTGGTAGTGGTGGGATTATGATATGTAGGGTGTTGAGTCCCGCAAGATGGGATCTCTTTTTTTCTTTTTTCTAGACACATTCGGCGCCCCCTACTCTACTCGTACAAGTATTAATTTAGAAGGTTTTGTGCAGTCTGATCTGGGTGGGACTTATCAACAGTATTGCCAGAGGTTGTTTCCTGCGCCGGTGGTTCGAGAAATCGCCCAAAGATGTAATTCTTAAATTGGGTCCTTTTTAACTTTTAACGAGGTCACACGGTGGCCAACCATCAAGTAGCTTATCTTGAAACTATTCTTGTTAAATGTGTACTGTACTTGAAGGGGATGGCTGGGAAATCATACAGTACTGTACTCTTATCAAGGTAGGAAAACGCGGTTGAAATTGGCATTTCTGGGATTAAATTTGAAGCCTAATTTCCTGGTTTTACACCTGTACAGTACTGGATGGGGTCAAGGGGCTAGGCCGCTGGGGCTTATCATTGGCCCGTGTTAGCAACGCCCAAGTCTCTCGCCCTGAGCAAATCTTCTGTTGGCATGCTGTTGCCAGAAGCATGGGACCGATGAGATTCTGTTACCGGTAGGGTCCTCTCTGGGTTAGGATACCTTTGCACATCTCCCGTGACGTAATTCCCAAGATTAAAGCCCAACCCAAGGCGGTTACTCTCCAAACACAATGATTTATAAAGCAGTCACCCCACAGTCTAACTTTACCCATCTATTCCCCCTCCTATCTATAAGTATCCCCCGCACTTCCTCCTCCCTCTCTTTTTTCCTTCAGCAGGAACGCCCCGGCTGGATCCTGAGGGATGTTAGCTTGGCATCGGCCTCGCCCTCTGCTTTTTCAGGTCCTTTCCTTACTCACGTGGTGTCACCCATTGATAGGCGTTTGATGCAGAAGGAGAGGAAGAATTGATCAGTGGTGGGCGAGGCCAATTCCGGGCTCATAACCTTTTGGAACCGCCCGGGGGTGTTACTGAATTTTATCCTTCATGTGTTTGAAGGTTGGTTTAATTCCCCGGGTTGGGATTTTGGGTGCTAAATATATGATTAGTGTGGTGGGGTTTTTAACTTTCCCGGAAAGCTTTCCCTCTGGTATGATATCGTATAGCTTCTGTGTGTTGTCAGGGCTGCGGTTTCCAGGTTCAGTCTGTTTGTTATCGGGGAAAATGGAACAGATGCCATATAAGATTATGACCGAGGGGCCTACCAGGATGGTTTTGTACGATGCGATGGGATTCGGTAACCTCGCCGTTCCACACTTGACTAAGAAATCCTCCATCACCCCCATTATGCTCTTTGTGCTCCGTTATCCCCCGCGATACCGCACTTCTCCCTGGCAGCACCACAACCCCTGAAAGTTCTACTCCCCGCCTCTGACGCATCTTCTCACCTTGGAGTTCTCCTGGGGCGTGCTGGATGGCTAGGTTTGGTCGGGTTCTTGGTCTGGTTAGTATATTCTCATCACTAAACTGAACTGAGTTGAGAACATTGCGAAGGGGCAAGAGCGCAATTCACAGGATAGTTACTAATTGGTTCTAAAGTAAATGCTCATTGGGCCTAGACTTGGCGGGTTGTTGCGGATTTCATCTCGGTGCTGTCTCTCCTATGTACAGTACATGTACCTTGATACATTTTCCGGGTCTGGGCACAGCACTGCATCTTTCAATCCTTTTCTTGAGGAATAGGTGCCAAAAGCTACATATGTATATTTTCAAAGAAATGCAAGACTCTCCTTGTTGCCGCCGTGCTTCTGAGTGAAACAAACACCCTATTTGGGGCTGGGAATTAAAGTCTACGAGCGGGCACATATCCGAAGAAGTATAGTATGGAGCTGGTGATAGCCTGTATCTTCGGGCTCTGCTCACAATGGGGTTCTCAACCCCTAGAGGGGATATATAGGCGGAGCCTCGTAAAGAGAGTCTTCGATGATCCTGGGCACGGCTACAAACAACCCAAGTATAGTGCTCGCCCCCTACCACACCAACATTGATAAAGCCCAAGCAGTATGATACGAGTAGAAAATGAGCTATATCGAGGACCCGAACAAGGAAAACTCGACGGAAGGTCTTTTCCTTTGCAAGTGATAATCTATGACTCCCACGGCTAATTTAAAGCACTCTTTAGACGTTAAAACAATTGTAGCTAGGCGTTATCCCAGAAATTGCTCATCCACCTCAATGACCCCGCATACCATATGCAAGGGTGACTTCACACATTCATTAGTGCTAACCGACCCTCAGAAAGCACCACAGCACCTCCAGTATTTAAACGTCGCAACCCCGCATCCCTCTTACATCCACCATCACCAACAATACCTTCACCACCTCCTACAGGTTACGAGGACGGAATTGGAGGCGCGCTCTCCCACTCCTCAGCCCTTACCTTCTCTTTGGCCTTGGATGGGAGAGGGGGGGTTATTTTCAATCCCGGGCTCATAACCTGTTGGAGGTGTTGGGTGTATCGGTGGTGATGAAATTGGGGTTTTCTCTTTTTTGCTGAAGCTGGTGTCGGAGGTAGTTGATGTGAGCTAGTATCGTCGGCATTCTATTATATCTGACTTGGAGTGTTTGTGAATGGACATGATATTTGTTTGGTTGATTAGGCGTGTGTATATGGTAGTCGAAGGCTTTTGGGAGGTGTGAGATATGTGGAATGGAGGTCTGGGAGCAGTGGGGATGGGATGGAGGAAGGAGGGGAGGGGAGGAAAGGAAAGCCAATGGATAGAGACGGGACGGTGGCTTGGTTGCCTAAGTGGTCGGCGGGTGGGAGAAATAAATTTCATGACTTGCCGCACCTATTATCAAGCCCCCCATACCCGAGCACATAACGTAGTCCATTGGCAGAGAGCTAGGCCAGGTAAAGCGTACTGCACCAGGAGAGAAAATGCAGAAATATGCATATCTCAATTGGCCTCTAACAGATGAGCACCGCATAGGTACGGTAGACATACCTAATAACGTAGTACATTGATCTACCTCTTCCTGGGCCGAATCCGGACGTTTGATTCAGTCGAAACTTCTCCACTGAGGCTTTAAACAAAATTCGAATGCGGGGTGATTCACTCCTACGTCCGACCCACTTCTCTATCCAATATCTTACATCGCCCAACGCATTTAAACATTCAATACAATTCCGAAAGCACAATGAGTGCAAGCATACCGAAGCCCCGCTTTTTTTGGGGGGGGGTTTCCGGTTTTTCCAGCCTTCCAATCTCATGATTCTCATCCAATCGCTATGGCGATGCCATTGGCCCATCATGGGTTCTCCGGATACCCTACCAGAACCCTGAGATACTTCCTGGATTCTCGACCCAAACGGAAGTTACACTTTCTGATTTCCAATTTTATTAAGACGCCTGATCGTTCACCTACTTTATCCCGTCCGAATAAAGAAGAGAAAAGAAAAAACGGGGTTTTTTCCCGAAAATGGATTGAAAAATGAGATTAAAGGGGCATCCTTTCCCATAAGGAATTTTAGTATTTGTGCACTGCTAGATTTTTATTACTCGTATACGGTTGTTGTTTTTTAAAATAAAAACATGAAATGTGAGAAGGGCGCCTTTTTGGGGTTTTGATCTGAAAGCCTTATGTCTCCTGCTTTCTACAGATTAGTTACAAATGGGGTTTAGCTCTGCATATATAAAATACCGTGCTGTGGAGCACCTACATGCAACCTCTTTTTGCATTGCCCTTATGACCGCCATCACCATTACCCTGCGGGAGAATCTAGTACCGGTATTCTATGATAACGGCTATCGTACAACAAAAAATCAACTTGCCCTGTATTTCTTGAATCCTTCCCGCCAACTGAGCCTACCTTAAGGAGGTAGCCGTCGAGTGACATGTTATGAGCGAAGTTCAAATCGGTATGGATAAGCTGTATCTATGATAAGATTCTCATTTATCCCCGGGTATCCCTCACGAGGGCGTTGTCAAGGCGTAGGGGGGGGCACACAAGTATGTACGTGTCCAGTATTCTAACCTAATTTCTACCCAGGTAGGGGGGGTCAGGGGGGGGATGGTTGAGAGTCGGCCTGTTGCTGTTAGGGGATAGCTTTTTTTTTTTTGTCAAGGTACGTAGCAGAGGCTGTGGGAATTATAGTTGGGGTTATTTTTGTATTCTCTTGGTATGATATTATGGTGTCTATTTATCGTGTTGGGGACTGATAGTGTAGAGGGCAGAACAGGTGGATTTTGCAAACGGGGCCTTTGAAGTGTGTTGCTTTTTCGTGCCGTTGGGTTGGCTTAGGTTTGGAGTGGGGCATGGGCTTTCTTTTTTTGATATTCTAAATCGATAAGTCTGATAGGATGGGAAGTGGTGTTAGAGGGGATTAACAAGTCTCGGAGTGGCTGCACGGGTTTGGGATGGAGCTTATAAGGGGAGCTATTATATCTACCGCTATAGTAACATTATCGCATTATTCGATTCATTGCGGGAAGAGGAGTGCTTGTAAAAAGTAGTACTAAGTTTATAGTGAGCTTAGGAAGTCATCCTATGTTGGGTTCATAGAGGATTTTATAACGGCTTTTGACATTTCACTTTTGATTCACCGCAAATTTCACCCCCCTGGCTCTTCTAATCTCGCTATCTGTGTACAGCGGCGGACGCTTCATATCCAGCCCTCTATTAACCTAACAAGCTAAAAAGTAAGTAAATAAGAACAGTGAATAACTTTTGGCCCGAACAAGGACAAGGGAGAAGAGAAACAGGAAGTCTAAGTGACTTCGCAGCCAGGAATGCCCGCCACTCTCTCTACAGTACTCTCCTCTCCACACTGCTGGATATCAATTGGAATCTCTAGATTAGCACTTCCTCTCTGTGCCCTATCTCCGCGTAACTTACTCACTTCCCGATCTAACATAATACGTTAGTTGGGGGGCGGCTAAAGGAATATGGACTCCCATCCACCGAAGCTTCCAACTTCAAGGTCTTCTTACATATATACACAAGTCAATGCTGAATTAGAGCCTGATTTAAACTATATCCTACCATGGAAGAAAGTATAAGGTAGGGATTTGACGCATCTTAGGTACCATGCGGCGTTGTGTTAGGAGGGAAACATTGGGAGTTCAAGGGTTATGATAGTGTAATAGAAGGGGAGTGCTGGCTATTATCATCAACTCACTTGGATAACCAGGTAGAGAGGATTGGTGACCCTTATTGTGAAATTTGGAGGGTTTATGATACCCTTTCGGGACTTGCTCTGATAATGTACGATAGCTCATTCTACCTTTCTTGCATATTCTCCCTCACCCAACTCGCATATCCACGCTAGTCAGGTCTGTTTTAGACGCATCAGCAGCAAGACCCCACCCAGAATTCTCAATAATTAGGATGATACCATTTTACCGGCGGCAGTCTGTTCCAACCCCATTATGGTGCCTTGATTGTGGTTCTGGTTTCACCTGTAGACTATGTGCTGCTAGTAATTTGGAGTGCAGTATGGGGCTAGCATTGGACTACAAGTAATTTGCCCTTTCCTCAATCCCTTCCTTGGCTATAATTCGCTGATGTCATCTGGGGCCCAGGGAATAGTAAGAATTGGTGTCACACCAAAAGACCAGTGAGATTTTGGCATTAATTTATTTCTCTGACACTCTCCAAACCGGTAAACCCTCCTCCCCATTCCAGAATCCGGCATCAGTCAGTCCTTCAGAAAAATACCCTGTTTCTTTTCTCTTTTTTTCAATATCTCACACTTTCTCTTACCCTTTTTCTTAGTTACTCTTCCATTGTTCGCTCTCCCATCCTGTGATCCTCCCTTTGCCCCCCCTTGCCTGCACTCTACCTGGTTCCCACCTGGAATTCTATCCCGGGCTCAACTTATTCCACGGCGCACTTCGCTCCAATCAGCGACATTTGCGCCTCGGGATTCGCCCCTTCTTCCTTGTTCTCGCGCCGACATCAGGATGTACAATCGCCGGCGTGGTCGTTCGTCTTCATCAGTATGTTTGTATCCAAACATAAACAAACATCCTGCTTAACACTCTCCTGACTCTTTCGCATTAGAAACAACCGACACAGCCGACATCCGCAGCACTTATCGCGGCCACCGCAGTATACCGACATGATACTTCCTCCCCGGATCCCCATCTCGCTGCCGCCGCTGCTGGAGCAGCACTCCGCCATATCACCGTTACCCCGACTCCACCGGGTACCATTCAAACGAAGCGCATGCTTCAGCGCCGCGATAGTTACTCCTCAGTAATACCACCATCGGATAGCGAGAACGGGCCAGGGCGGATACAGCGCAGTCACAGCACAAGCAGTTTGACAGAACGAAGGTTCCGGAAACCGAAACCGCTGCCACCGCCGTCTCCTCCAGCGCAGCAGCATCAACATTACCAGCGCCCCAAGTCAACAAACCCTCGCCCTAGCAACAAAGGAAATGCCAGAGAATATTTTCCTTCACCATCAAGCGATGATAGCGACAGCGAGGGGGGTTCAAATATCTGGCGATCGGCCTCTACACGGAGCACCTCCAGCAATCCGTCGTTCCCATCGACACTTCGGGGCCCCGCCGCCCTGGATCGGAAACGTTCCAAACCGAAACGTGCTTCATCAACAAGGGGTATGTTATCTCGTGGGTCGTTGAGGGACCCTAAGCCGGCTTCCCTCTCATATCCCGATAAGTTTCACCGAAGGCCACCCGAACCTGATTTAACGGCGCAGGGCAGCCGAAAAGATCAACTGGCGGGTAGGGGTGTGTATCAAGCGGAATATGCTGGGTCAGTCTGTAGCATCACTGGAAGTGAGCTCGGGAGTATTGCAGAGGAGGATGGGGGGAGGAGGACTGCGGGGTGGACCATTAGGAATATTGTGCCTCCTGGGATAAAAGAGGAGGGCATTGGGGATCAGGATGAGGCATCTAATTTTCGGCGACGTGACAAAATGGGTGCTACGAGACTGCCCTCTGATAAAGTTCACGAAACTAGTTCTGTTCCGAGAGCCGTCACCGACACTAGGTCAAATTCTCCCCCAAGAAAACGTAATTCGATACTTTCACTTCCCCCGGATCCACCTGACAGGACCCAAAGTCGCCGCCAGGAGCAGTCTCACTCCCTGAGCAGAACCCACTTCTCACTCAATACAACGGAGGACGCGCCCACTAAGCATTCTCCTCCACCGAGATCAGTCTCCCCGGCAAAGAGTGCACTGAAACATCGCCCAGCATCACCACCTCCTGTTCCACCCGTCCCTACGAATGCCCACTTAGACAATCCCCCTCCCTCACCTTCCGAACGTAAAGCCCGTGTCAGCTTTTCAGATGAAGATAGTGTCGCCAGTTTCATTCATGGCCGTGCGCCAATATCCACAGACTCCGCTGCCCCAGCACCACCCACATTCGGGAGCATCCGGAGGACAGGGCGGGATGCCCCGCAAAACGGGAATGCCAAGAACACGAGAGGCAAACCGCTCCCACCAGCTATATACAGCATTAGTCCTCCCCCGAGTAGCAGCTCTCAGGAAGACTTGCGGCTAGAGCAGCGGAGGACAGACATAGGCTCACCAGATGGGAGGTTAGGGTATACCCCACCCGAGACAAGCCCTTCTAGTAGTGTTCTTGGGAGGCCAGTTCCGGAGCTGGTTGTTGTGCTCCCTACGCCTAGGGAGGAGGATGAGGCAACATGTCCAGCGGTGCAGATGCCGGGCGATTTCCCGACAACCGACTCCAATCCTGCCAACGCCACTAGGGAAGATTGCGATGGTGACAGCGACGGAACAAGCATATACTCAGATGCCTACGAAGACCTTGAGGAGTTTGTATTGCCTAGCATCATGCAAGTGGCCGACCCGCAGGAGGCCCCTTCATCATCACCACTCGCCTCCCATCCACAGCCACAGCCAAGCACTACCAACCCCCCAGTTCTCCAAAACGGCACTCAAGCACCTCAAGCAAAACCCACAAAATCATACAAAAATGAATCGCCCCCCCTCCCTCCAGACTTTATCCCCACTTACACTTCCACCGCATCCCCCTCTTCCTCTTGCCGCCCCCGAGCCCCCATACGAACCCGCTCCGCCTCGCCGTCTTCTTCGGATGCAGCAAGCATAACCTCGATATCCTCTTTCAAACGAGCCCACCCACGCCAACCACGCATAGGCATGCGCTCGACAATGCGCTCCGACACTCCTCTCTCCATCCCCTCTGTCTCCCACCAAAAACCAACACCATTCTACAAACAAAAGCCAAAACAAGCCAAATCCACCCTCCGTCGCGCCAGCCGGATACCGGATTCATCCGAGGAGGACGACGACGGATACCAATGGCCCACATTCCAAAGCCGCTTTGCAGACTCTGACGATGAAGATTTTGCCATCGGCGCTGGCCCTGGTGCAGGTGCTGGTAAGAAGACGAAACCGAGGAGGAAGAGAACCAACAGCAGCACCTTTTCCAAAAAAGAGGAGAATGTAACGAAGGGGAAGAAGGGCTTCTGGGGCAGGTTCGGGAAGGATAAGAAAAAGAATGAACCCAAGGGGAAGGAGCCGGGCGTGATTGGAGGCAGAAGTGAAGGTGCGGCGGCAGCTATGGCGCCCGAAGCTGCGGCGAATAACGTCGCGAAGCCACCGGCGAGAACCAGAACCATTAGGAAACAGAAACCAGGGGCCGGGCCGGAGACTAAGCCCGTCAGCGTTCGTGCCGAGAGTCCGCCGCCGAGAGCGAAGAAGGGGTGGAAGAGGCTTTTTGGCAATTGGTAGTTGAGCCTATTGGAATTCCTCGGTTGTTTTCTTTTAGTACTTGGACAACTTCGACAGTTACGGTGGTTGTTTCTTTCTTTCTTATGTATTATATGGAATTTAAGGTAATGTTTTCTTGTTTTTCCCTCCTTTTTCCGTTGAACAATTCCCCAAACTGAAAGTATGAGGTTTTCTAAGTGTTTCTTTTTTCACTTAGGCATGTACATAGTATATCATCTAAAACGGCAAGCGTCATATGTAATAGTTACTCAGGACACTGTCGGTAGGTAATAGTAGGCACAGGATAGTACTGCGGTATTACATCTAATTTCAAGTTCAAGTATATAATATATTAGTGAAGTATATATATAGAGCTGATATATAATACCCGGAACACATTTTTTCCCCTCTTGTTTAGAAGATGGTGACATGCTGGGTCACTCGGTTGTAAGCTACTATTCCTATATATTTTTTCCCTTGGGCTTAAGTGAGATACTTGCAATTTTCTGTGGTTTGTGAACACAACTAGACTAGGTTTACATATTCCAACATATACACAATAGGCTAATTATGGTCAGTCTAAAGATAACAAAACTAAGAAAATATGGCATAGATTTAAGAACTCTAGTAGTTGGCTATTATATCCACTAGTCAAAAGTCTTGGTGATGCTGAGTCAGCGTTTACTCAGCCCAGTGATAAAAGACAGGCGTACGGAGGTACAGTGCCTAAGTTTTGTACATTTTGCTAGCAGGGGTCTTCGGCTAGCAGGGTTGATGTGTGAATAAGGAATAGCGTCTTGGGCCCTTGAGCAATATTAAAATTTTTTCATCAACATCGAACTTGATGTCAGATGCACTTTTACCGCAAGATTGACAAGAATGCCACCGTTAAACCCTCAGGCATTGCACTTGACTTGAGACCAGAGGCGGGATTGTCAACTTTTGCGATCTGTCAGATAGAAATATCACCAAATCTAAGAGCAGACAGGGTTTTCTAGAAGGCAAATCCAGTATGTGTGTACTTCCCTGGCAACTCTAACAAAGCGATCGGGACGTACTCTAGTGCTTACCCAGGCCAAATTGAAGACCTTATTGGATATGTTTGTATGTCCTCTCGCAATAGGCGGCCTTCCTATCAGCAGCTAGCTGAAGGTATAAAATCTCTGAGTCATTACTGAGGTACAGTTCCTAAGTTTTGTATGTTCCATTTGGGGTAAGGGCCACAGTAAACATTACTTGTGGAACATACAAAACTTAGGTGTTGTACCTCGGTAGTTGAAGTTATTAACTAAGGCTAATTATCGGGGTAGAATTCAATGTTGGCATTGGGAAAAAGGCTGTTCACTTGGCCTTAATTAAGGAGGGTTTTCACCAGTCTTAGTAATGAGGAAACTACCGATTATTGAAAGAAATCGAGTAATACAGCTGGAATGGGCTTACGAGCATGTCAACTGGACTCAAGAGCACTGGTACTCAATCTTATGGACAGATAAGACTTGGATTACTGGTGGAAGGTATACTAGGACCGGGATCACTAGAAGGGCAGGAGAAGAGTGTAATCCTACTTGTATAGTAGAAAAACACCAAAGAAAGTAGGGATGAATGTTTTGGGGCTGCTTTCATGGAGATATGGAAGGGCCAGAAATCTTTTGGGAAAAAGATTGGGGGTCAATTAATTCTGAGAGCTACTGTGTCCATAAGGTGGCTATTATTCATGGGTGCCTTGAATTATGTCATCGCGATAGTATTAATTTAAAACTTATGCAAGATGGAGCACCTAGGCATGTAACTGGGGATACCAGAATAGAGCTCGAAGAAAGAGGTATTCAGGTTATTCACTGGCCTGCTTTCTCACGAGATCTAAATCACATTGAAAAAGTATGGCATACTGTTAGGCGGGAGCCTATCTCAAAGTCTTGCGAGATAACTCAGGCCGATAATCTTAATTGTAGACGGAGATTGTCTAGGAAGGCTCAATGATTCAAAAATAGAAGTAGGTAAAGTGATTAAAGATTTTTCTAGGGTTAAAACTTATATTGATAAGATCTCTTCTCCGTTGCTTGATAATATTCAAATAGCTCGGGAGGCACCTCGATATTTATATGCCGCGTCTGGGTGGTCGCGGGCTACATCTAGTTCTCATACTAACTAA
>Ga0307509_10004311_pt1 | contig 20669 bp, 19 predicted proteins | sample 10_EM_MG_FD_202245 | JGI IMG/M metagenome (GOLD analysis project Ga0307509, IMG submission 202245) | Populus trichocarpa ectomycorrhiza microbial communities from riparian zone in the Pacific Northwest, United States - 10_EM | ecosystem: Host-associated > Plants > Roots > Unclassified | place... | reverse complement strand
CGATGCCGAAACTCTGCCGTCCGCTGCTCTTGGCCCGCGCATCCAGACGCGGCGTGGGCCGACCGATGATGCGGAAATCCTTGGGATCCTTCAGCGTGACCTTTTCGGGCACGGGCAGTGCCATGGCGGCCTCGGCCAGTTCGCCGTAACCCAGCCTGCGGCCACCCGGGCCTAACACCGCGCCGGCTTCGGTGCGGAGCGTGGCCGCGTCGACGTTCCAGCGCGCGGCGGCGGCGCCTAGCAGCATGGCCCGGGCGCGGGCGCCGAGCTCGCGGTACTGGGTGAAACTGTTCTTGATGGAATTGGAACCGCCGGTGATGTGAATGCCGTAGCGCGGGTCGAGATAGGCGGCATCGTTCGAGCCATGTCGGCTGCGCACCAGGCTCCAGTCGGCGTCGAGTTCCTCCGCCAGGATCATCGGCAACGCGGTGTGGACGCCCTGTCCAAATTCCAGGCGGTTGATGGTCACCGTGACCTCGCCATTGGCGGCGATCTGTACGAAGGCGGACGGCTGCTGCGTCGGCTTGAGCGTGGCGGCGGTCTGGGCCAGCGCGAGGTGAGGAAAGGCGCCGAGCGCCAGCCCGCCGGCCCCGGCCAGCTTCAGGAAGGAACGGCGTGGCAATGTGGTAGCTTCGTCGATTTGACCGCGCGCCATCAGGCGCTGCGCGGCACGCGGCAGTTCGCGGTAGTCGATGTTGGGCAACATGGCGGCTCCTTCAGGCGAGGGTGCGGGCGGCGTCGGCTACGGCGGCACGGATGCGGGCATAGGTGCCGCAGCGACAGATGTTGCCGACCATTGCCGCGTCGATCTTGTCTGGTGTGGGTTGCTGGCCCGACGGCAGCGATTTGAGGAAAGCGACAGCGCTCATGATCTGGCCGCTCTGGCAGTAGCCGCACTGTGCCACGTCGTGCTTGAGCCATGCCGCATGCACGGCAGCACCAATCCGGTCGGTGCCATCGGTCGCGGCTTCGATCGTGGTGAGCGTTTTGCCCGCGGCATCCGACATGGGCGTGATGCAGGAGCGGACGGCCTCGCCATCGAGGTGCACCGTGCAGGCCCCGCACTGGGCCACGCCGCAGCCGAACTTCGTGCCTGTCAGCCCGATGATGTCGCGCAGCGCCCAAAGCACGGGCATCGCGGGATCGGCATCGATCGCGACCTCCCGGTCATTCACATTAAGCTTCATGAGTCTGCTCCTTCCGGGCTGCTGGTCTCGCAGTGATATCGATCAGAGCAGACCGCGTCCGGAGCTTCGGCAATGCCGCGCCGGTCGCCGCCGGACCGGTCTGCTCGGGGCGCAAACCACGACATAGTCCTGTTCCGTGCTTTCGATTAGCCGCTATAATTCGCTTAAGCTTATGAAAACGGTGCATGAATGAAACGCGACGACCTGTACGATCTGGCCGCCTTTGCCGTCGTCGCGGAGCAGGGCAGCTTTACCCGCGCGGCGGCCGAGCTCGGCATGTCGCAGTCGGCGTTGAGTCACGCTATGAAGACTTTGGAGGAGCGGCTCGGGGTACGGTTGCTGTCGCGGACCACGCGCTCGGTATCGACCACCGAAGCGGGCGAGACACTGCTGCGCTCCGTGCGTCCTGCACTGGCGGACATCGCCTCGGGGGTGGATGCGGTCGGCGCCCTGCGCGGAAAACCGTCCGGTACCGTCCGCGTCACTGCGACCAAGCATGCGGTCTCGACGGTCGTGATGCCCGTGCTGCCAGGCTTCCTTGCATCGCATCCCGATATCCGGGTGGATATGATCATCGACGACAACCTGACCGACATCGTCGCGGACCGCATCGACGCCGGCATCCGCTTCGGCGACATCGTCGAAAAGGACATGATCGCAGTCCGGATCGGGCCGGACATCCGGATGGCCGTCGTCGGCGCCCCGTCGTATTTCGCCGATCATCCGCGGCCCAGGACGCCGCGTGACCTCGCCGGCCATCGCTGCATCAACTACCGGCTCGTCAGGTCGGGTGGTCTCTACGCCTGGGACTTCGAGGAGAAAGGGCGGCCCTTCGCAGTCCGGGTGGACGGCCCCCTCGTGTTCAACAACGCCGACCTGATCCGGGAGGCAGCCCTCAGGGGCCAAGGCCTCGCCTATGTCTACGAGGATGAGGTGGCGGCTGATATCAACGCCGGGCGTCTCAAGCGGACCCTGGAGAAGTGGTGCCCGATCTTCCCCGGTTACTATCTCTATCATCCGAGCCGTCGGCAGACGCCTCCTGCACTGGCTGCATTCATTGCGGCGCTTCGCTACAAACCCTAGCTGAGAAGGCGGCAAGCTCGCGGAGAACGTCCGCGCCGTTCGTCACGCGCGACTCGCGTCTATGTCAGTCGGCGCAGCGCGTTCAGGTCGATATCGACCTGACCCGGTGCCCTCACATGACGGACCTCGAAGGCGTCGGGCTGGAAGCGGTATTCGACCAGCCCGACCTCCTTGGTGCCGATCCGCTCCTGCACCGCGTCCGGAATGAGGAAGCCCGCCGAGGGCGCCCAGACGTGGCGGACGCGGCCGTAGGTGAAATCGCGCCGCTGATGCAGGTGGCCGCAGGCGATCAGGCGAAGATCGCAGCCGCCAACGATGTCCAACAGGTGGCAGCGCGCGGGCATCGGGACGTAGCGGATCGCGGTGTTCTCGAGTTCGGGGTCATCGGGCGTGTTCAGAAAGAGCGGCTTGTGCAGGAACAGCGCGACCGGCCTGCCCCTTGTCGTGGCGAGTTCTGACGCCAGCCAGTCGACCTGTTCGGCTTCGCGGGCCAGTGCCGAATTCATCACCAGCGAGTTGAGCCCGATGAAGCACCATCCGGCGGCGTCGAAGCGCCAGCGGTCCTCGCCGAAGGCCGTGATGAAGGCTTGGCAATGCCGTTCGCTGACCGGCTCCGAGGGAACCGGTCCGAACTCGGTCGGATTGTCGCCGACGTCATGATTGCCGGGCAGATAGCGGCAGGGAACCGGCAGCGCGTCATGCAGCTCACGGGCAAAGGCGAGGTCATCAGGCGAGGTCGGCGCGTCGAAGGCGAGGTCGCCGCTGTTGACGACGAGATCGGGGCGGCTCGCGTCGATGTGTTCGGCGAGCCGGTTGAAATTGTCGGTGAGGGGGCCTAAGCGGCGGGCGAGATGGGCGTCGGAAATCTGGGTCAAGCGAAATTCGCGCATGGATAGTCCCCCTCGTGCGATCATAGCGGAGGCGACGATCAGACAGATGTCGTGCAGTTCACAAAGCCAGGACGATTCTTGATCATCCCACCGACCCACGCCATCTCCGCCCGGTTGTGGTTCAAGGGATTGCAAGGGAATGAATTGTCAGGGCGGGGCGCCGGGGCTATGAGCAGGTCAGGCGGGCGCGCGGTGGCTGGAGAATTTCGATGTCGGTTCAAATGGTTTTGTTGCCGCTTTTCGTCCAGATCGGGCTGACCTTCGCGTTACTGCTGGGGATGGCCACGGCCCGCACCCGGGCGCTGTCGAGCCGGGAAACCAACCCCAAGGACATCGCGCTCGGCCAGCCGAACTGGCCGGAACGGGCCACCCAGGTCGGCAATTGCTTCCGCAACCAGTTCGAAGTCCCGGTGTTGTTCTATGCCCTGATCGCGCTGGCCCTGCCATTGCGTCACGCCGATCTTGTCATCGTGCTGCTGTCCTGGGTGTTCGTGGTGACCCGGTTCATTCATGCCGGGATCTTCGTCACGTCCAATGATGTCGGGCAGCGTGGGATGGTGTGGTTCGCCGGCGTCCTGGTGTTGCTTGCGATGTGGATCTATTTCGCGCTGAAAATTCTTGTTCTGATCTGATGCCGACATTTGCCTCCTGCTCCAACCGAAAGATTTGAATGACTCCCGCCGCGCGACTCTCCGCCGCGATCGAACTGATCGACACCATCGATGCCCAGCGCGTGCCCGCCGCAAAGGCGCTGAAGGACTGGGGCACAGCGCACCGCTATGCCGGCTCCGGCGACCGCTCCGCGATCGCTGGCCTGCTCTGGGATGTGCTGCGGCGGCGCGCGTCGAGCGCCTGGATCATGAACGATGACGGCCCGCGGGCCTGCCTGCTCGGCATGCTCCGGCTCGAGCGCAAGCTCGACGTCGAGGCGATCGCGGCACTGTGCGATGGCGGGCGCTTTGCGCCGGCGCCGCTGTCTGAGTCCGAGCACGACGCGCTGGTGTCGCGGACCCTCGATCAGGCGCCGGCGCCGGTCGCCGGCGACTATCCGGAATGGCTCGATCCCTACCTCGCGGAGATGTTCGGCGAGGAGCGCGTCGCCGAGGCCGCCGCGATGGCGAGCCGGGCGCCGCTCGATCTGCGCGTCAATACGCTGAAGGCGAAGCGCGAGAAGGTGCTCGGCCAGCTGGCGCATCTCGGCGTCAAGGAGACGCCGTGGTCGCCCGTGGGCCTGCGCATCGCGCTGAGTGCCGATGCACGCAATCCCGGCATCCATGCCGAGGAGAGCTTCATCAAGGGCGCGGTCGAGGTGCAGGACGAGGGCTCGCAGCTCGCGGCGCTGCTCACCGCGGCCAAGCCCGGCGAGCAGGTCATCGACCTCTGCGCCGGCGCCGGCGGCAAGACGCTGGCGCTGGCGGCGATGATGGACGGCAAGGGCCGGCTGATCGCGACCGACAGCGACAAGCGCCAGCTCGCGCCGATCCATGAGCGGTTGTCCCGCGCCGGGGTTCACAACGCCGATATTCGCGCGCCGAAGGGCGAGGGCGAGACGCTGGCCGATATCAAGGCGTCCGCCGATCTGGTCGTGATCGACGCGCCCTGCACCGGAACCGGCACCTGGCGTCGCAACCCCGACGCCAAATGGCGGATCCGCCCGGGCGCGCTGGAGATCCGGCTGAGGGAGCAGGCCGAGGTGCTGGACCGCGCGGTTCCGCTGGTGAAGCCGGGCGGGCGGATCGCCTACATCACCTGCTCGGTGCTGCCGCCGGAAAACGGCGCGCAGGTCAGGGCCTTCCTCGCCCGCCATCCGGAGTTTGCGGTTCTCCCGCCTTCGCAGACCGTGACCGCGCTGTGGGACAAGGCGGACGCGTTTGCCGAGGCGGCGCTGGCCTCGCCGGAGGGCTGGCTGATGACGCCGAGGCGGACCGGAACGGACGGGTTTTTCGTGTCGCTGCTGAAGCGGCAGGCGGCGTAGCAAGAACCTGATACGTCGTTCCGGGATGGTCCGAAGGACCAGACCTCAGATGCGCAATTGCGCATCGGGGAACCTCGAGATTCCGGGGGCGATGCTTCGCATCGCCCCGGAATGACGGGTCCGGGGGCTTCGCACCCATCCCCATCAAAATGTCGAAAACAACCCCATGCAAAGTAGCCATTGGGCCTGGTTGCCGCAGGCGGTCGGGACACCATTTCCTGCATAAAGCTTATTCGTGTATGCCTATCTCTCATGAACATCCAGGACATCAGGGCCTTCGTCGCCGCCGCTGAAACCGGCTCGGTCAACCGGGCGGCGGCCCGGCTCAATCTGACCCAGCCGGCGGTCACCCGACGCATCCAGAGTTTCGAGGCCGCGCTCGGCGACGGCCTGCTGTTCAATCGCACGGTGAAGCCGGCGGTCCTGACCGCGCTCGGCCAGCATGTGCTGGAGCGTTGCAGGCACGTTCTCGCCGCCGTCGCGGAGCTGGAAGCCTGCGTCACAGGCGCAGCCGATCCTGCGGGCGAGTTGCGGGCGGGGGTCGCCCACGGGCTCGGCGAAATGGTCCTGACCACGCCGCTCGATGCCTTGCGCCGCGCATTTCCGCGCATCCGGCTGCAGGTCAGCTCGAACTGGAGCACCGGGCTGATCGAGCAGATCCGCGGCGGCGCGCTCGATTGCGCCGTCGGCCTGTTGACCGATGCGCACACCGTGCCTGCAGGCCTGTCGGGCATTCCGCTCGGCGCCGAACAGGTCGTCGTGGTGTCGGCATCGCGGGCCGCGACCAGGCGAGGCGGCGCGCCATGGCGGCTGCGCGACCTCGCAGGCGAGGGCTGGTTTCTGAACCCGCCGGGTTGCGGATGCCGTGCCGCGCTGGCGCGGTCGTTCGACCGGCAGCAGCTTCCGATGCTGATCGCGGCCGAAGTGTTCGGTGAAGACCTGCAACTCGCGCTGCTGGCCCATAGCGGCGGCCTCGGACTGGTGCCGCGCCGGCAGTTCGAACACAGCCCGCACCGTCACAGTCTGAAGGTCCTCGAGGTGCTGGATTTCGTGATGCCGGCAACCGTGACGCTGATCCGGAACGCGGAGCCTGGGCGCTTCGATCCGGCGATCGAACTGCTGGCGACCGAGCTGAAAGCCAAGCTCGCTGCGTGAGCGTTGTGCGCATAAACATTATAGGCAATATGCATTTGATTTATATAAGCGCGGGGTCCACCGTTTGCTGGCACCGCGGATCCCGGGTCCGGACGACACTGGCCGCGATGCCGTCTGACAGAGGTCTTCGCCGCCATGATTGTCACCGTTTTTCGTTCACGCCTGAAGCCGGATGTCCAGGACGAGTATGGCCCCATGGCAAGGTACATGAGTGAACTGGCGCGCACCATTCCCGGCTACGTCTCGCACAAGGGCTTCGTTGCCGAGGATGGCGAGCGGGTCACCATCGTGGAGTTCGAGACCGAAGACGCGCTGCGCCAATGGCGGATTCATCCCGAGCACGCCAAGGCCAAGCGCCGCGGCATCGAAAGTCTCTTCAGCGACTACAAATTCCAGATCTGCAGCGTGATCCGCGCGCGGGCATGGACGGCCTCAGGCGACCCCGCATGACGAACGCGCCGCGCGCTCCACGGACGCACGGCCGACCGCTTCTGGCGCCGCTCGCGTAGGGTGGGCAAAGGCGCATCTCGCGCCGTGCCCACCAGCTGATCCAGATTGCAATTTGAATGGTGGGCACGCTTTCGCTTTACCCTACGACTCGCAATGACGGGCAATTGCCGCCATCAATCCACGATGAACAGCTTGGCGCCCACCTTCGTCGAGGAGCGGTGCGCGGCGTCGCCGAAGTCCGAGACCTGGTAGCTCATGCCCGGCGTGAGCTTGAAGCTGCGGCCGTCGCGCAGCTCGGTGTCGAGTTCGCCCTCGACGACAAGCAGCACATGACCGCGGTCGCACCAGTGATCGGCGAGATAGCCCGGCGAGTACTCCACCATGCGGACGCGGAGGTTACCGATGTCGAGCGTGCGCCAGAGCGCCTCGCCGGTCTCGCCGGGGTGCCGCGTCGCGCCGACCTGGTTCCAGTCGGTGACGGTGAAGGGCAGTGCTGGAATCTTCATGCGGAAGGCCCTCCGGAATCACGTCAGGCATATGGGTCAATAATACTGACATACCTCCAGTCTGTCCATGCCTGCAGAAGGATGTGGGTCAACGATTTGCCGCGGTTGCGAGCCTGCCCCCCGTCGCGTATCTGCTATCCATGACAGCCGCACAGAAAGCCCCGCAGCCGACGCCGCCTTCGGCCTCGGCGCATGACAAGATTCTGATTGTCGATTTCGGCAGCCAGGTGACGCAACTGATCGCGCGCCGTGTGCGCGAGGAGGGCGTCTACAGCGAGATCGTGCCGTTCCAGAAGGCCGAAGCCGCGTTCAAGGAGATGAAGCCGAAAGCGGTGATCCTCTCCGGCGGCCCCGAGTCAGTGCATGAGGAAGGCTCCCCCCGCGCGCCGCAGCTGATCTTCGAATCCGGCGTGCCGGTGCTCGGCATCTGCTACGGCCAGATGACCATGGCGGCCCAGCTCGGCGGCGAGGTCGAGGGCGGCCATCATCGCGAGTTCGGCCGCGCCGATGTCGAGGTGAAAGGCCCAAGCTGCCTGTTCGAGGACACCTGGGCCCTCGGCGAAAAGCATCAGGTCTGGATGAGCCATGGCGACCGCATCACCAAGATGCCGCCGGGTTTTTCTGTCGCAGGCACCAGCGCCAACGCGCCGTTCGCGGTGATCCAGGACGAGAGCCGCAAATATTACGGCCTGATGTTCCACCCCGAAGTGGTGCACACGCCCGACGGCGCCAAACTGCTCCGGAATTTCGTGCGCAAGGTCGCAGGCCTCACCGGTGACTGGACCATGCGCGCCTTCCGCGAGGAGGCGATCGAGAAGATCCGGGCCCAGGTAGGCCCAGGCAGGGTGATCTGCGGCCTCTCCGGTGGCGTCGATTCGGCCGTCGCCGCCGTGCTGATCCACGAGGCGATCGGCGACCAGCTGACCTGCGTGTTCGTCGATCACGGGCTGTTGCGCCTCAACGAGGCCGAGACCGTGGTCGACCTGTTCCGGCATCACTACAACATTCCGCTGGTGCATGTTGATGCCTCAGCGCTTTTCCTCGGCGAGCTCGCCGGCGTCACCGATCCCGAGGCGAAGCGCAAGACCATCGGGCGGCTCTTCATCGACGTGTTCGATGCGGAAGCCAGGAAGATCGGCGGCGCCGATTTCCTGGCGCAGGGCACGCTCTATCCCGACGTGATCGAGAGCGTCTCCTTCACCGGCGGCCCCTCGGTGACGATCAAGTCGCACCACAATGTCGGCGGCCTGCCCGACCGCATGAAGATGAAGCTGGTCGAGCCCTTGCGCGAATTGTTCAAGGACGAGGTGCGGGTGCTCGGGCGCGAGCTCGGCCTGCCCGAGATCTTCGTCGGCCGCCATCCCTTCCCGGGCCCGGGTCTTGCGATCCGCTGCCCCGGCGACATCACCCGCGAAAAACTCGACATCCTGCGCAAGGCCGACGCCGTCTACATCGACGAGATCCGCAAAGCCGGCCTCTATGACACCATCTGGCAGGCCTTCGCCGTGCTGCTGCCGGTGAAGACCGTCGGCGTGATGGGTGACGGCCGCACCTATGATTACGTGGTGGGTCTGCGCGCGGTGACCTCGACCGACGGCATGACCGCGGATTTCTATCCGTTTGACATGAAGTTTTTGGGCGGCGTGGCGACGCGCATCATCAACGAGGTCAAGGGCGTGAACCGCGTGGTGTATGACGTGACGAGTAAGCCGCCGGGGACGATCGAGTGGGAGTAGGGGCGCTCTTTGTGTGGCTCGGAGGGATGCCGCGATTGGGCTAGGTCTAGCGTAAGATAAAGCCAACGGAAAAGCCCAATGGACCTGGAGGAAGTCTGGCGGCTGCGTGAAGAAGAGGTCTATCCGAAGCTGTTCGGTCCTGTCGGTCGTGGTATTTTTCCGCTCACCCAGGTGCTGTTCGATCGCCGCTTCGGCCAGAGCGATATCGACCCTCGGTGGCTGTTTCTCGGCGTGTTCGAGTTTCCTCCGACGGCCGACCGAAACTCATGGATCTATGTCACGTCGGGGTACTCCAACCCATGGGAGGTGGCACCGAACGCAGATGATGCTGCCGGTGAATCAGGTTCCGGGGTGGAGTTTACCTTTGCTGTTTCGGAGCAGGGCGACTGGGCGATCGAAACGCTTCAGGTGATGCTCGCCTTCGACCTGCTGCTTGGCGCGGGTCCCTTCCCAAACAAGCCGCTGCTTTCAGTCCATGACCGAATCCCGCTTCGTGCTCCGGTCAAGGGCAGGCTCGACTGCGCGATTCGCAATCTCGTTTTGGTCGAACGCGAAGCCGGAGCGCAGGAATTTTCTCTTCCCTCGGGGAAGGTGATCCTGTTTGGGTTCACCGGCGTCACCGACGCGGAACTGGCCTTCGCCAAATCCGACGGATCGCCCGCGTTGATCGATCGGGTTCAAGAGGCCGGATGTCACCCGATAACAAATCCGCGACGCCGCTCGTTGTTTTAGCGCCGCGGTTGCTGGGCTCGACCGCGCATCATCAACGAGGTCAAGGGCGTCAACCGCGTTGTCGTGACGACCAGAACGCCGCGGACGATCGAGCGGGAGCAGGGGAGCGAATGCTGCGGGCCTGGCCTTCATTCGCCGGAGAGCACGCCGCATGATCCGAGCACGGACTACCCTGCATATAATTGCAAAATGGCGTCCTTGGCGCGTTCGGCGCGGCGCGCGATCTCGGCCCTGGTCGGGGGTCGGGCGACGCCGAGCATCAGGCGTATCATCAGATCTCCGATCAGGAGGCTGAAGAATTCGCTGGCGATGTCGCCGGGATCGCCGCGCGTCAGCACCGCCGCCTCGCGTGCTCTGGCGAAGAAGGCGACCAGCGCATCACGGCCGGCTTGCCGGCCGCGCTCGTCGAGCATGCGGCCGAGTTCGGCGGACCGATCCGCTTCCGCGGCGGCGAGCCGGTTGACCGCGATCACGTGCGGGCTTGTGAGCTCGGCGAGCGCCGCCGCACCGTAAGCCGTCAGCGCCGTGATGAACCCGGGCCGGTCGACCACGTCGGCGACCTCGAGCGGCGCCCGCATCTTCGACGACGTCGCGGCGACCAGAGCCTCGAGAATCCCGATCTTGCTGCCGAATTCGGCATAGAGCTCGCGCTTGGAGACGCGGGCGCGACGCGCGATCTCCGAGGTGCTGGTGCCGGCATAGCCCTTCTCCATCAGCGCCGAAAAGGTGGCTCTGATGATGCATTGCCGGCGGTCCGACTCGGAATCACTGGTCATGGCTCTCAGGAAACTGATCGTGGTTGGCGTCGTCGGGTCCTTGACATGGTACCGATCGGTACCATAGCTTGCCGTGGGTGGTACCGTCGAGTACCAAATCACAGGGAGATCGACATGGGCGCCGTCAACGAACTCAGCGCACGTTCAATGGCTCATCGCACCGAGACCACGGCCGGATTTCACCGCTGCTGGTATCCCGTGTGTCGTTCGAACGATCTCGACGCCGGCAGGCCGGTGGGGCGGGATATCCTGGGCACCCGCGTCGTGGTGTACCGCGCCGCCACAGGCAAGGCCGTGGTGCAGAGTGCCTTCTGCCCGCATCTCGGCGCGGATCTCTCCGGCGGCGAGATCGTCGGCGACCTGCTGCGCTGCCCCTATCATCACTGGTCGTTCGGCGCCGACGGCCGTTGCGCTGCAATCGCGAGCGGCGACAAGATTCCGCCGAGGGCGCAAATCTTCACCTATCCGACCGCCGAAGCCTGGGGCCTGGTCTGGATGTTCAACGGCGAGTCCGCGGAGGTCGGTCCGCCGGCGCTGCCGGACGCCGACCCCCGCGATCTCGTGTTCGCGGCCCATGAGCGCGGCGAGCGCCGCGGACACGGTTGGGTCGCCGTGTCCAACGGCGTCGACTTCCAGCATCTGCGCACGCTCCATCATCTGCCGGCGGTCGCCATGCCCGAGCAACTGGAGGTCGATGCGGGCGGCATCAGCTACAAGATCGAGAGTCCCTATTTCCTTCAGCATGGCCGCATCTCCGGCACCACGACCTTCGCCCAGCATCTGCGCATCGGCGGCGTCGATTCGTTCATGATGTTCACGGGCGCGCCGATCGAACCGGGACGGAGCAACGGCTTCTATGTGGTCGGCGTCCCCAAGGCGGATGCGCCGCGGCTGGCCGAGACCAAAGCCATGGCGGAGCGGCTGATGGAGGAGGACCGGCCCGTGCTCGAAGCGATCCGCTTCCGGCGCGGCCTGCTGACGGCGTCCGACCGGCACATGGCCCGCTACTTCAAATATGTCGAGGAATTCCCGTGCTTCCTGCCGCCGGATTGAGGGGGCGCTACACCCAGTTTTTCGTAGGGTGGGTTAGCGAAGCGTAACCCACCGCTTTGTTTACGTCATCCTTATCGCGTTGTTGTTGAGCGGCGTGGTGGGTTACGCTTCGCTAACCCACCCTACGGGCCCTGCATCTTCATGACAACACAATGCAAGTGTGCCCCACCGGTTGCGGCGTGTCCCCTGGGATGAGCATCAGAGCGGCTCGCGCTCTTCGGCCGCCGGTTGCTCATGCTCGACCATGAAATCCTCATTGGCACGCGGATCGTTGCGAAAGAGCTCGTCCCACCGTTGACCTTGCGGCACGATCACGCGGCTGCGACCGATCTTCAAGATGTCGACCTGATGGACGCCTTCGGGAAAGGCGACGGCCTGGCAGCCGGACCGCCTGGCTGCGATTGCGGGTGAAGACGGTGGATTTCGTGATGGTGCATCTCTTGCGTATCCTGATGGGATATACATCGCTTGGATACGGTTTTTGCAAGAGCGGGGCTGACCGGACTTGCCCGGTTGAAATATCGGGCCTCGACCTGTCGGTTCCGGTCCATCCCGTTCGTCTTCCACCCAGACAGAACTGCAGTGGAGATCAGACATGGACAATTCTCGCTATCGCTGGGTGATCGTCGCCGCCGGGGGCCTGCTCGGCTGTGCCGCGATCGGGGGCATGTTCTCGCTGCCGGTGTTCCTGCAGCCGATCGCGCGGGACACCGGCTGGTCGGTGACCGGCGTCTCCAGTGCCATGACGATCGGCTTTCTCGCAATGGCCTTCTCGAGCATGATCTGGGGCACTCTGTCCGACCGGGTGGGGCCGCTGCCGGTGGTGCTGACCGGGTCGGTGGTGTTGGCGTCGAGCCTGGGGCTCGCGAGCCTTGCGACCTCGCTGATCGCGTTTCAATTCGTGTTCGGGCTGATGGTCGGCGGTGCCACCGCTGCGATCTTCGCGCCGATGATGGCGACCGTGACCGGCTGGTTCGACACCCAACGCAGCCTTGCGGTGTCATTGGTCTCGGCCGGCATGGGCATGGCGCCGATGACCATGGCGCCGCTCGCCGCCTGGCTGGTCTCGAACCATGATTGGCGAACCTCGATGCAGATCATGGCGCTCGTCGTGGCCGCGATCATGATCCCGGTCTCGCTGCTGGTGCGCCGCCCGCCGGCACTCGCGCACGCGGCGTCCACGCCGTCCGGCGCGCCGGCGCCGGCCGCCGAGATGTCGCGCGGGCAAGCGCTGCGCTCGCCGCAATTCATCATCCTGCTGGCGACGAATTTCTTCTGCTGCGCCACGCATTCGGGGCCGATCATCCACACCGTGAGTTACGCCATCAGTTGCGGCATCCCCCTGATCGCGGCGGTCACGATCTACAGCGTCGAGGGGCTGGCGGGGCTGGGCGGGCGTATCGCCTTCGGCCTGCTCGGCGACCGTTTCGGGGCCAAGCGCGTGCTCGTGCTGGGCTTGCTGGCGCAGGCGTTCGGCGCGCTGGCTTATGTGTTCGTGCGCGAACTCGCCGCGTTCTACACCGTGGCGGCGGTGTTCGGCTTCATCTATGCCGGCACCATGCCGCTCTATGCCGTGCTCGCGCGCGAAAATTTTCCGCTGCGGATCATGGGCACCGTGATCGGCGGCACGGCGATGGCCGGCAGCCTCGGCATGGCGACGGGGCCGCTCGCCGGAGGTTTGATCTACGACATCTTCGCCAGCTACGCCTGGCTCTATATCGGCTCCTGGATCATGGGGCTCGGCGCGTTCCTGATCGCAATGACGTTCAGGCCCGTGCCGACCGCGCGGCTCGTGGCAGCGCCGGCGTGATGACAGGTCAGAGCTTCGTAGGGTGGGTTAGCGAAGCGTAACCCACCGCTTTGCCTGCGTCATTGCCTGCCGCGTTTTTGTTGAGCGGCGTGGTGGGTTACGCTGCGCTAACCCACCCTACGGGCTGCGGCTGGTAATCACCTTCGAGCGGGCCCGAACCTAACCGTCAATGTGTCCTTGGGGAGTTTGCCTTTTTCCATCATTGATTTGACGTAAGTATTCATTGCATCCCCTGCTTTAATGAGTTCCTCGATAAGAACATCGTAACGAGCGAGGAACGACTTGATTGCTTCAAACTCTTCGGGGGTCTTTGGCTCAGAGAGATTGAGCAGCTTGGTCAGCACGTCTTTTCTTTCGATGAGGGTGCCTACAAGTATCGGATAGAAATCTGTCGTCACAATAACGGGAGATGACTTCTCAAGATCCTTTGTCATGTCCTCGATATTGCTAAGCATGGCTTCGATGTCGTGTCTTATTGCTTCCCATTTATCTGAAGTAGGCTTTTCGACAAAATCCTGAAGCTTCGGCATAAAAAGGCGCCGCTGAGATTGGAACTGTCCGACTTGTCGTTTTGTGAAAGACGTTAGAGCGCCCCAGGCCCGCCGCGCGGCGACGGCGTCGAACAATTCAACTCCATTGATGGTTGCTGACTTAAGTAGCGAGCCTAGCTTTCCTATCGCGCCAATGAGTTTGTCTATTGCGGACGCAGCGTCCTTTAAAACATGAATGTCCATCGTCAACCCTCGCAAAATGCCCCAGCTTACAGACAGCCGGGGCGTTCGGCTAGTAGGGTAATGCGTCGTCAACCTTCGGCTGTTCGACTTCCGGCGTGCTTTCATCAACACCATGGCCTTTCTGCAGAAGCCAGTCGGTCGCCTGGGAGGCATAGGACGCGATCGAGAAGAATAGCCCGGCTGCCTTCAAGATCTTCAGTAATCGCGAGGTGTCGATAATGTGAACGAACGCAGCCAGCGGCGCGTGAAGTCCCCGCAATTCCGCCATTGAACAGCAGGTCTTGCTCCGCATTATTTTCCGACGAACCTGCCCGACCGGATACGACCCGTACTTCGCCGTTCACCTGTAAATCGGGCGTGCCTGTAAGCGGTCGCTGGCGGGCACCGGTCGAGCCATGCCAAACCGCAAGATCGGTCGCGCACGTGATGGCCGTCGGCGGCTAACTGGAGCCGCCACGGAGGAGGGACGATGAAGGCGGCGCTACAAAATTATCAGGCCCGGATGCGGCGGGTGCTGGACTATATCGACCGGCATCTCGACGGTGATCTGGACCTGGACACGGTGAGCGGTGTTGCGGCCTTCTCGAAGTTTCATTTCCACCGGCAGTTCACGGCGACCTTCGGGCTGTCCGTGCATCGCTATGTCCAGCTTGCCCGTATGAAGCGCGCTTCGCACCGGCTGGCCTATGGGGATGCCCAAAGCGTCACCGACATCGCGATGGATGCCGGTTACGACGCACCGGACGCCTTCGCCCGCGCCTTTCGGCAACGGTTCGGGCAATCGCCGTCGTCGTTCCGGAAGTCTCCCGACTGGGAGCCGTGGCTTGCGGCCTTCGGGCCTCTCGACAATGCCAGGAGCAAGCTGATGCAGAAGACCTTTACTAAAGACGACGTGACGATCCGCGATGTGCCCGCCACGCCGGTGGCGATCATGGAGCATCGGGGCGACCCGACGACGCTCGGCGCCACCATCCAGCGGTTCATCGCGTGGCGCAAGGCCGCTGGCCTGCACCCCAGGACAAGTCCGACCTTCAATGTCTGGCGTTCCGAGCGGCGCCCTCGGTCGCCTGCCGATTATAGCGTGGACCTTTGTGTCGGGACCGACCAACCGATCGCGGCGAACGGCGAGCCGATCAAGGCCGGCGAGATCCCCGGCGGACGCTGCGCGGTGCTGCACGTCGTCGGCAACACCGACAATCTGGAGCCCGCCGCGCTCTACCTTTATCGCGACTGGCTTCCGGCCAGCGGCGAGGAGGCACGCGACTTCCCGATCTATTGCCAACGGCTGAGCTTCTTCCCGGAGGTGCCGGAGCATGAGGCGGTCGCGGAACTGTTTTTGCCGCTGAAATAGCGCGCTCCGACGGCGCGGCCTGTCCGTTCCGATCGCAGGAAACGGACAGGCCGCTATCCACGACCACCCGGGGGCGACTGTCGCGACCTGTTCGACCACATTGGTGCGATCGGTGCGGAGGAGGGGCCCAAGGGAACCGGTTCCCGAGTTCTGCGTTCAAAGCCGTGAGAGGAATGGATGGCCGCATGGCTACCGAAGACGTCGATCCACGGTTTGTCGATCTCGAAGCTTGGTCGTTGACGTCGGCGATGGAAGCGATGTGGGAGGGCCAGCTCGCCGCGGTCGCAGCCGTAGGGGGCGCGCTTCCCGCCCTCACGGCGGCGGCAAATGCAGCAACAGAAGCGCTAGGCGACCGTGGGCGACTGATCTACGTCGGCGCGGGCACGTCTGCGCGGGTCGCGGTGCAGGACGGAGCGGAGCTGCCCCCGACGTTCGCTTGGCCCCCAGAGCGGCTGCGTTTCATCATCGCCGGCGGGAATTGCGCATTGATCGCCAGCGTCGAAGGTGCCGAAGACGATGTTGCTGCGGCCGTCAAACAGATCGATGATGTGCGGCTCTCACCGCACGATGTGGTGATCGCGGTTTCCGCAAGCGGCACGACGCCTTTTACCCTGGCGGCACTGCGGCAGGCCGACACGCACGGCATCGTCACGATTGGCGTCGCCAACAATCCCGGCACTGCACTGCTCACATCGGCCAAATATCCGGTACTGGTCGAGACGGGGCGAGAACTGATAGCCGGCTCGACCCGGATGAAGGCCGGCACCGCGCAGAAGGTCGTGCTCAACTTGATCTCGACCGGGATCATGCTGCGACTTGGCCGTGTCTTCCAGGGCATGATGGTCAATATGCAGACGACCAACACCAAGCTGAAGCACCGCGCAGAGCTGATGATTGCCCGCATCGCCGGCTGCGGCCAGGCGGAGGCGGCGTCCGCCCTCGAGCAGACCGCAGGGGATATCAAGACGGCCGTGCTCGTGGTGCTGGGCTACGACAAGGCCAAAGCGGAAAGCGTTCTCGCCCGCCATAACGGCAACTTGCGTCGCATTCTCGCCGATGGTCGAGGCCAGTAACGCCGAACAAGGAACCGTGCAGCGAAGACGGAGCTTGTGAGCCCGACATCGCCGGACGCAACGGTGATGGGAATCACGGTGAATTACGGAATTAAGGCGACAGTGCACTTACCTAGTCGATTAGCGAGGATAAAAAAGCCGCTCACGCACGCTCACATCGTCCCGTTCGACCTGGAATCCTGATGGGTTGCGAGGGCCAGCGGGCCGGTGGCCTTGAACAGCCCGACGTGTGCAAGGTCATTCCCAGGCTGGCTCACGTTTTTTCCAACGAAACACTTGAGCACCTGACATGCGGAGGCGGTCGCCCCGGAGCCGGCCGCCCAAGGGCGCGTCCAAATACGGAGCCAACGAGCCCTGTTTCGCGTGCCGGCAAACCTCGCGGGCGAGGTCAAAGGCTTCATCGGCAAGGCCGCGCGCTTCCTCTGTACGTTGTGGGTAAGCCAATCGAAGCTCTTTGATTGGATCGTAAATCCGTGTTCGGATGGGACTTGGGGAGGACGCTCGGCGTTCGCAGAGTGTTCACGGATGGAGGACGGGATGCCCAGACACTTCGGCTTGAAAGCAACATTGCCAGCCGCACCGTCGGCGTCAGCCGCATCATCAATCGCGACGCCGGACCCGACTGCAGCGGCGTCCGCATCGACGAGCCTTGCTCTGGCCAGTTCTCCAGCGTTAAGGCTCTCGGCCCAATGCTCGGAGCTGCCGTACTCGCCTGCGAGCTGGCGGGGCTCCCTTGGTCGTCGATCCATCTCAGCAAATTAAAGATCCTCGCGAAGCGCCCGGGTCTGATCGGATCGACTGGGGCGTCAAACCGGGCTCGCGCTGTGTGGTCTCGATCGTCAAGCGCGGCCCAGCCCGTCGGGCGACTCAATTGGAGTGTCAGCATGCCAGCGCCGCGCGCAGAGGCTCAAACGCCACGAAAATCGCGCGTGCGCAGAAACGAATATCGCCAGCCGATTCAAGCTGATTTGGGACGTCCAGACTTCCGCGAAAGATTTCACTTCCGTTTATCAGAAATATATGCTAGCTCTCACGCCATCCCGCCTCGTTGCAGAGGGGCGTATCGCGATCGTCACGAACGTGAGGTGGGATGCGGTGGCCGCGACGGGGCGTGAGACGAGCGCTTCTCGTTGCGGACGGTGAAGCCGTGTGGTTCTGGCGCCCCGAAGCAGGCGTCAAGTTCGCGAGGACGCCAACGCGTCGCGCGGATGACGGGGTCAACAAAGCGGTGGTCCCCGGGAAGAGCGCGGAGGAAATCGTAAAACCATTGCGTGGGGAATGCCGGATGTTTTCCGGTGCCTCCGCTGTGAATACTCGTGCGCATACTCAAACTACTCAGCGCGCACGAGGCTGCGGGTGCATTGGGCACCCGGCATTCCCCGCGCCCTCTGATCTCGGGAGGGACAAGGTCGATGCGCAACCCGGGCGTTTCACGCCGCGGGATCGCGAAGCCGTATTGGCCAGGCTCTTTGAAAATTGACTCAGACATGTGCCGGCATCGCCGGCGGTCATCGCGGCGCGCCATCCGCTCGCCCTCACGATGAACACGATGTCGCCCTCGACAGCGTTGCGCGCCCCCGTCGATCTAGCCGCCCCGAAGCCAGACCAGCATTTCGCCGGGACTGCGATTGTCCCAGGTAAAGTAGGGCACGGCCTTGATCGACGTCGCCAGGGTTTTCACAGGTTCGGTGCGATAGAGCGTCCCGGTCCAGTCGGAGGTGTCGTCGGCCTGCACGCTCGCAGATAGCGTCGTCACGCCATCAAGCAAATCGGGCTCGAAACGGCTTTCGAACTGGGTAGGTTCCGGCACGCGCAGGCGGCAGAGGCCACTTTGGTTGTCGGTCTCTTCGAGACAATAGAGCAAAGGCCCGCGTCGCAGCGCGATCCGTCCGGCGTCTTGACGCACTGCCGGATGGGCGCGGACCTGCTCCACGGCCATCTCGAGATCGAGTTGAACCTGAGCGCCGTCCGCCCATTCGCGCGTGACGGCCGCATAACCGTCCTGAATCACGCTTCCCAGATCGACCGTCGCGCCATTGACCGACAGCCGGGCGCTGCGGCTCCAGCCGGGAATGCGCAGATGCAGCGTGAACCGCGTGGGCGCGTCGAGCTCCACCGCGAGAGCGACGCCGCCGTCCCACGGGTAGCGGCTGGTCTGGGTCAGGCGAACGGCCGTTCCCGCAATGTCGAGACGCGCGGTGTTGTCGCCATAGAGATGGACGGCGATGGCGTCCCTGGCAACGCCATACATGTAGCAGCCGATCGCCGCCACCAGGCGGCCGATATTGGGCGGACAACAGGGGCAGCGATGCCATTTCCAGCGATGGTGCGCGCCGCGGCTTTCCAGCGGGTTCTCGTAGAAGAACAACGAACCATCCAGCGCGAGTCCGGACATCGCGCCGTTGTAGAGCGCCTGTTCCATCAGGTCGCCATACCGCGCGTCGGGACCCATTCCGAGCATCCGGCTGGACCAGAAAACAAGACCAACAGCGGCGCAGGTTTCGGCATAGGCCGTTTCGTTCGGCAGATCGTAGTCGGCAGTGAAGCCCTCGTTGTCCGCGGATGGTCCGAGACCGCCGGTGATGTAGAGACGCCTGGACGTCAGATCGGTCCACAGCCGATCGAGCGCCGCTTTCAGGCCGTCGTCACCGTATTCCGTCGCGACATCCGCCATTCCGGAATAGAGATACATTGCACGGACGGCGTGGCCGACGACCTTGTCCTGCTCGCGCACGGGCTTGTGCGATTGGTTGTATTCATAGGACTTGAAGTGAAAATCCCGGGGATCGGCGCCGCGCGCGCGCGCCTCGGCGTCGAAATAATGCGGTTGCTGGCCGCGCTGGTCGACGAAATATTTGGCGAGGTCGAGATATTTCCGTTTGCCGGTGGCTCTGGCGAGCTTCACCAGGGCGAGTTCGACCTCGGGATGGCCGCAATAGCCCTTGCGTTTGTCCGCCTCCGGGCCGAACACCGACGCGATGTGATCGGCATAGCGCGCCATCACGTCAAGCAGCTTGCTCTTGCCGGTTGCCTGAAAATAGGCGACCGCCCCCTCGATCAAATGGCCGGCGCAATAGAGCTCGTGACAATCGCGCAGGTTGGTCCAGCGTCTGCCAGGCTGGATGCGTTGATACCAGCTCGACAGGTAACCGTCGGCCTGTTGCAGTCTGGTGTACATATCAATGACCGCGTCGATCTTCGCCTCGAGCGCGGGGTTGGCTCTGCGATGCAGCGAGTAGGCCGCCGTCTCGATCGTCTTGCCGAGGTCGGAGTCCCAGAACATCTGCGTCGTGACGGTGGGCGCGGCGATCCCTTCGCTGACGTGAAAGGGAATCCTGACGCCGGGCGAGGGCCGGTCGGGATCGATCTGATCGAGCATGCCCGCCTCGACACAGCGCTGATAGAGAATATCGGCGGTCCGGCCCGCCACCGCATCGACGCGCTGGCCCCAGAAGCCGCGGACATCAACCTGCGACACCGCCGGCGGGCGAAAGCGCGCGCGCGGCTTGGGGTCTGAAGCGTCGGTCATGCTGATCTCCCCTGGTTGCGTCATGACGACGGGCTCGACGGCGAGATGCGAGCGAAGCGGCGGCGCGGCAATGCGTTTGGGCAGGAAACCATGTTCCCGGTCTGGCTGCACATCGCCGTTGCCTCCCTTGTCACGAGTAGTGAAGCATGCCTTAATCTTGAGGAAAAGCTTTTCCGCGAGTTCTCGCGGTTGCTCGATCGGCGTTTCGGTGGCGCGCAAGGGGAAAAGGTTTTCCGAAAAAAAACTCGGCGGATTCGACCGATTGGCGGGCTGGCTCATTCGGAAGCGCCGGAGAGAAACGAGGGAAGGGGAGCAAGCGATGAAACTTGCAAAAGCGTTACGACGCTGGGGTCTCGGCCTTGCCGCGTTCGGCTTTGTCGCTGCGGCGGCCAGCGCGTCGGCAGCGGATCTCGTGATGTGGGAGCGCAGCGGCGGCAACAGGGACATGGTCGACAGACTGGTCGAGATGTGGAACGCCAAATTCCCGGACCGCCATATCAGTCTCACCTATATTCCTCACGCGGAAATGGTGGCGAAGCTCGCGCAGGCGATCGCGTCGGGCGACGTTCCCGACCTGATGGGTATGGATCTCATCTACGCACCGCAGTTCGAAAAAGCGGGGCAACTCG
>Ga0307509_10004310_pt1 | contig 20672 bp, 30 predicted proteins | sample 10_EM_MG_FD_202245 | JGI IMG/M metagenome (GOLD analysis project Ga0307509, IMG submission 202245) | Populus trichocarpa ectomycorrhiza microbial communities from riparian zone in the Pacific Northwest, United States - 10_EM | ecosystem: Host-associated > Plants > Roots > Unclassified | place... | reverse complement strand
TAGCCGTCAACTCTTGTAATAATTTTCAAGGCTTAACTATTCAATCATCCATCAATCAATCAATATACGCCCCTCCACACCCCGGGGCGCCGGGGGGGGGGGGGGGGGGGGTCAAGTTTAGCTTAGTCTAGTCTAGTCTAGTCTGGTGTTTTATCGGGTCCTATCGCCATTACTCCATCCACTTCAGGACAGGATATATTCCAATTCTAGTTTCGTCCACAGATGTTTCAACGGGGCAGAAAGAAAGAAAGAAAGAAAGAAAGACAGAAGGGCCGAAGCACCTCATAATAAAAAAAGATAACTAATGATTCCGACAATTGCGTTCCACTGCAGTCAACAAGCCCCTTCCTTCCCTTTCGTTTCTTCCTTCGGGTAGACTACTTGCTTAAGGTAAAGCTTCACTCACTATTCAACTCATTCTATAAAAAAAAAGAGTTTTAAACACGTCGTCCGTGCATCCAATTGATCTCCGTATCACAAACACCATCACACAGTAGAACAACGCCCCCCCCCCACAGCACCCTCCCCCCCCACACACACACACACGCAGCTACGAGTATCGTACACCGCCTCCGCCCCTCCCGGGAATGGGGGAAGGGAAGGGAAGGGAAAAGGGAAGGGTAGAAAAAAAAGGGGGAAGTGGCAACCTAACATGGCCAATTGTTGTTTCCAAGTTTTCCAACAAATGCATAAAACGCAGGAAAGCAGAAACATATCCCAGTAAAAAAAAAAAAAAAAAACAGTAAACAGTAAGTAACCACCACTTGCAAACTTTACAATTAGTTTTCCGCCCACTTCCACCACTCCGCATATAATAATAATAATAATAATAATAATTACCAGATTATGATTCACAGTAATAGCGTAAAGGTAAGTGTAACAGGTTTCTGTTTTTTTTTTTTTTAAGTCTAGTTTAGTTTTAGTTCCTCCTCCTCTTCCTTCCTCCTGCCACGGAAAAAAACAAAATCAAATCATAAAACACAACTCGTCGAGAAAAGAGAACCCAAGATTTTGTTTTGTTTTGTTTTGTTTCCTCTCCTTTCCCCCTTCATAATATCCCCCCTACAACTCCCTAAGCCATAAAACAAACATACGTTTCCTACATACTGTACAAGTTTCCGCCGCGCTACAAATGATAAACCCTGCTTCCGATCCGAACCTCTCTCTCTCTCTCTCTCTCTCTCTTTCGAAACCTGACCGACCGACTGATGCACGACGACGCCCCGAGTTGTACGAGTACGAGTACAGAAAGTCCTGCCTTACCTTTACCTTATTACCCATTTGTGGGGGAAAGGAGAAAGAGAAAAAAAAAATGCGCATTTCGTGTTTCCCCCTTTTTTTCCCCCTTCTCCTCCTTCTTCGTTTTCTTCTTCGTTTTCTTTTTCACAAACGTTTGTTTTGTTTTATTACCCCTTGCTTTCCTTCCTGCCTTCCCCTGAGGTAAACTTTACTTCTTAATTTGCAAGAAGAAACCCCCCCCCCCCACGCACTTATTCCCTACAGCACTGTACCTTCCTCCTCCACCGACCGCCGAGAAAAACCTGCTCCTTCACATCATCCAAGACATGGCTGACTAATCCATATTCTAATATTGGTTCCTACTTTGCTTGCTTACTTACTAATCCCGCCTCAGATCCACTCCACCACCACCACCACCACCACAACAAGCATCGCACAAACACTTTTTTTTCTTTTCTCTCTTTTCTTTTCTTTTCTTTTCTGCCACCATCCCAACAATTCCAGAAACGTACAGTATCATCCATCACAGTAACTATTATCAGTACTAGCACAAAATAGGTTCAATGTACCAGTAGCCCAAACTAAAACCAAACCACCAAACCAAAGTTTCGTTCAGATGATCATAATAACTGTAACTGGTTACTCGTAGAAGAAAGAAGAAGAAGAAGGGGAAATGCCGGTAGATGAGGGAGGCCGCCCCACCGAAGGGAGGAAGCCTTATAAACGGGGGGATTCAAACGCCACGTTATGAAAGGCGAAATGGCAGTTGTTGTTTTTTTCCCTCATCTAAAACTAAATAGATGTCTGTACTGTAGTTCTTTGCTGGCCGAGTGAGCGGTGGTGGTGGGGAAGAAGGTTGGCTTGAATACTGTACTGTATTATGCTGTGCTGCGCTGTTACCCATCGTGGGTATGGTATCATGTTCGTGCGAGCATAATGCGAGCACTGGTGATAGCCGGCCGGTCAGATGGTTGGATAGTTAGTTGGTTCGTTTGTTCTGCGGTTCTTCTCCTTCGTTTCGTGTGTGCTGGCTGGCCGGCTGGCTGTACGTATACCGCCGCAGCGCAGCAAAATGCCGGCATCTCGCCGCGTTTTATTAGGGGTTCTTTCTTTCCTCCTTGGCCTGCCTGCTTGCTTATGTATCTCTTCTTTCTATTTTTCTTTGTGGTGCTTCTGGTCTGCAATGTTTATGTTTTTTTTCTGTACGGGCACTGTACTGTGGCATCTATGTGCAGGCTAAGCCGGATAAGGAAGTTCGAGTGATAGCAAATGAGTATTTTTTTTCCTAGCAAGCAAAAAAGTCAGGACTGGTAACACGAGCGCTCGCCGGTCGCCAAATACCCTTACACCCGAGCACTTTTGTATACTATATGCATGCTACTATTGCACTCCACACTCACATATCGGTAGAATATCGTTGCGAATCACTTGCACGATGCCTTACCTGGCCTGGCCTTGCCTCCTTGCCTTGCCTTGCCTTCCCTGAAGCAAAACAAAGCAAAACAAGAAGGAGAAGAGGGGGAAAGGAAAGAAGAAGAAAAAAAGAAAAAAAAACGACCCCGGTATCAGACACTGTACGTTGGCAGTCAGTTAGTCTAAAAGCTTATGATCTGGCGAAACGTCCGGTGCAACGTAGGCAGGCAAGCTGCGGTTGGCCAGGGCTTTGACCTTAAAGTACAATACCGGTAAAACCATGAACAAGATAATGCGCGGCGTATCGTTTATCATGCAGTACAAAAAAGAACCTCATCAGGACATCTGCAGTCAGTACCTACCTACCGTGGCTAGGTTAACCCAAACCCGGAAATCCCAAGCCAACCGGGCAAAAGAAAGAAAAAAAGACCATGGTTGTCCACACAAGAGGTATGATACCCGAAAACGGAAACTAAAATAAACATATGATATGGTAAATAATCTGTGTATCCGAGCGTCAGTACAGAAGGCCGGTATCATACCGGTATACATCCCCCCCCCCCGACCTCGGGTGTTGTCAACTGCTTCTTGCCCGGGGCAGGTAGAAATAAAGAAAGAGGAAGAAGAAAGAAAAAAAACTCGACCCGCGGAGTGCATACGAAACGAGTACCGCATGTAGCCTACAAGCCTTTCTTTTTTTTCCTTGCTTTTCTCCTCGCCGATACAATACCGCTGTTGTTCCTCGTTTCCCGAATGCACCGTAAGTACGGTATTTTGTTTATTTAGGGTAGGTTAATGCGAGTGACATGTCGGAGGGGGGAGGCGCATAGCATACATATGATACAGTTTGTGCATTACCGTGCTCAAGGCGGAAGGGGGAGAAGAGGCAGGAGAAGAAGAAGAATGCCGCAAGAAGAAAACATACAGAGAGAGGGAGAGAGAGAGGGAGAAAGATGGAACAGGGCGGGGGTTGTGATTCGGCAATGGGGTAAGGTTAGGTTTGGTTTGGTTAGGCTAGGCTACCGGTAGGTTTGAGGCTGGGTGGTTTGGCTGGGAAGGCTGTATGTAGGGTTGGTTAGTAAGAAACTGTCCTGTGCATATCATACGTATGCAAGGTGCACATGTCACTTTGGGCAAGGGGCCGGCCGATCGGATCGGGGGGGAGGGAAGGAAGGAAAGAAGGAAGGAAGGAGTTTTGTTTTGTTTGGCTGGGAACAAGGTATTATTTGTACGGAACTGTACGTAGCTGACGGTATGCTTCTTTCTTTTTTCTCTCTCTCTTTTTCCCTTTTCTTTTTCTTCCCTTTCTCCCCTACCTCTGGCAAGCTCGTGAAGAACGGTCTAGGACATGGTAGATGCGGTAGGGCAAATGTTTGTGCGCTGGTTGATTGATGCAGGTATCATAGATGGCTGGTTGGGTGGATGGATGGGCAGATGGAGGGGAAAAAGAAAAGAGGAAGAGGGAAAAAGGAAAAAACTTTTGTTTGGTGGGGGAAAAATGGAAATGCTCCATCGTGCTGCGGTTTATGTATCTGCTTTGGTTTAAGGAAGGTGAGTATGTGCTGTTTGGTTAAAGTATCTCGGGGAGTACTTCAGTTTTCTGACGAGGATGTATTCCAAAGGTACTTGTTTAGTGAGTCGCAGCGGAGTATGGTACGAGTGTGGTACCGGACAAAAATCCACATCACATCGCATAACTTGTATTTGTTCGCATCCGCATACCATCAGCATAATCCGAACTAGTACAAATGCACGCATCTTACCGTATTCCAATACTCCAGAAATACAATCCTCTACTTTCCTCCACCCTTCGATACAAACCCTGGCACCTACCAATGAGCCAAGTCAGATCTCAGCACGATCCGAGTATGGCAAAAGAAACCACCGTTTCACCAAACAAAAGCCGTTGTTTCCTTCCATCTTTCCGTATCGCCGCCAGCTGAGGCAAACCCCTCGGCGTTGTTTCGTTTTAATGACCTCCTACGAGTCCCCAGCCCCCGATAGAGGAAAATCCCGCCCACCAACCCCGGAAAGAAGGTGGGAAAAGAAACAAAACGAAGATGGAGAAGAAAATCAACTGAAACACCACAGCAAGCGAAACAAACCCGCAGGTAGGAAAAAGTAAAACAAAAACAAAAACAAAGGCTAAGAGAGGAGGAGGAGGAAGCCAAGAAGAAAAAAAAGAAAAAAAGAGGGAAAAAAAGAAAAAAAGGGACTTGCATCAACGGGCACGCACGAGTAAGCGAGTGAACAAGTGAGGTGAGGTGCGCGCGAGGACTTCTCGAGGTCCTTCCTTTTTTTGCTTTTTTTCTCTATTCTTGCCTTTTGGCATATCGGCGCCTCAGCCAATCGATACACACCGATAACTGGAGCTTGCCACAGTCAGATAGACTTCGGTACCACGCACTGTACAGAGTACATACCGGTACCGTATAATCTGGCAAAAGTCGGACTGACGCTAGTGAGGATTTTCTTGAACCTGTCCAACCACAGCGGCCCATATGTTTAAACTGTGGCGAATTCGCCTTCTTCGAGCTCTCCTGTTGGTTCGGTTGCCTTAGTTTCGCTTTAGCTCCAATCCGACTTTTGCCAGATTATACGGTATTGTATCGTACCTCTTCCTCTCCTCCCCCGCAAAAATGATCCCTGGTCGGGAAGGAAGGAAGGGAAGGGAAAAAGCAAATATACCCACATTGGGGTAAAATGGTAGGTTATGCGGGGGGGGGATATTGTACTGGGAAGTATATATTATACTTATAGGTGTGGTGGGGTGGTTTTGTTAGGGTTCGGGGAGTTTTTGCGCTCGTATTGTATTGTTAGGTTCAAGGAGGGGCATGATAATTAAGGGAAATGAAGAAGATAGTGGCGATTAAGGGTAAGGTGAACGAACAAACAAGGTATCATATCATAATATCATATGATAGGACATCATAGAAGAGAGCCACACTAGGGTAAGGGAAAGTTAGGCTGTAGCGCCAGTTGCGCAACATGATGTTTCCCGATGGGCGGGAGGGGATGGAGGAGGAACAAGCAAGAAAGTAGAAGGGAAACGAAGGGGGGGGCGGGGTATAATAGACGGATGGGTGGTGGGGATAAAAATTGGACGAATGTGGGAAATTTGGGAGAATTTTGTTTTTTTTGGTTGTTTTCCGGTTCCCGAGGTGCGATATTGGATGGTAATGTTACGAGTACTTTTGCAAAGGGTGAATATCGATGATGTGATGTGACAATCAGATGATACTGCAATGGACCGGCTGGGTTCTAGACTGGGCCTACCAGTAGACCTTGGGGGGGGGGGGGGAAGAGTGTGTAGTTGAACGTACCGTATTACTGGTACGGGACACAACTATCTGAGCCTACTTTCGATATCGATCGGTGTTTTGATATCGCGAGGCTTTGATATGGCAGATAAATAGATAGATAGGTAACCTTAGGTATACGATACAGTACATGAAGCATAAAAAGAGAGGGGGGGTGGTGGCGAATTCACAGAGTTACCCAGAGGAGAGGATTTTTTTTCGGGTTGCATACGGTATCCTACCGAACCTTTATCATATCAACTCTGTAGGGAGGAGTATGTAGGGGAAAAAGTAAAATTTGTTTCATGTTTCATGTTTGGTCGCGTGATATAGTTCAGGCCGGCAGACAGAGCTAAGTTACCGGTACCCTCAGGTGGGCAGGTACATGGAGCTCGAGCTTATGAAAAAGAGGGGAGACAAAACAGAGTGGGAGAAAAAGAGGAGGAGTATTGGTATGGTACAGGTACTGAGGGAAAATGGTGAGTGAGAATCTTATATGGTGCGGAGCATCAGCCATAAGTCATATAAAGTTACAGTCTCCCCCCCTGCTCCCTGCTCAAAAGTACTGTAACTTTCAATGTACCGTAACCTAAGCAAATCATAAAGTCTGCAGGAAAACAAGGCAGATGGAAGCGCCCACACCCACACGTCTTTATGTATCCAGGAGAAAAAAGAAAAGACACGATATCTCCCCGCCATCACACAGCTACCATTGAGCCAAGGCATCATAGGTACGGGTACTTGTACCGATTATCAATCTTATCGTACCCTTTGCAGGAGAACAAACGGGTACATAGGTAACCACTGTATCAAACTGTACCGGTACTCTAGGTATGTATAACTTCAACGTGGGGAAGGAGAAAAAGAGAAGCTGAGAGAACCCATATATCAGCTCATTTCGAACCCCCAAGAAAGAAGGAAGGAAGGAAAGAGAAGAAAAAAAAAGAGGAAACAAAAAGTGAATAAATAAAGGTAAAACCAAAGTATCCACCAATATGATATCCGAGGAAAAAGAACCCCATCGTAACATTTCATTTTTTTTCCTTCTCTTCCCCTCCCCTTCAATTTTAATAATAATTACTAATAATAATAATAGTAACTATGTATTATACTTTTTGAAAACAAAAACTAGATTACCTGTTTGGTTCAAAATCTCTTCACACAAACAAAATACTTGCCTAGTACCCACCACTACCATCAATTCCTATGATACCTATCATACATACCTACCATCCATACCGCACCACCATACAATACCAGAGACACCACACCCCCAATCTACCCACCCACCCATCCGTCCATCCATCCATCCATCCGTCCGTCCATCCACTGCGCTTCCAAGAACCAGCACCTCCGGTCCAAATTACCCCGCACTGACCCTTCCAGTCTTCTCTTCCCTCTCCATTTCGCACATGTTTTTTATCCTATTTATTTTATTTTATCCCCCCCCCCCCCTCTCCCTTCTCCTTCCTCTTTTCCATAGTAGAGCAAAGTTAGCAAATTGTACAATAACGTGTATCATGAAGTATACGAGAGGGTATGGTATGTATGTATGATACAATATAGTACATTAGAGTACATGTCGTATATAGTGCTGGTACTCTAACACGATATGGCGGTTCCAAGCTTGACTGATCCTCCCCCTCCCTCCCTCTCCGCATGTGCACACACACACCCATCTACGAAACATATACTTTTCTTCTTCTCTTTTTTCCTTTTCCTTGCTTGTCTCTCTCTGTATATACTGAGTAATAGGCCCCTCCTCCTCCTCCTCCCCCGCCCCGCATTCGCTTGTTTTTTTGTGCGTGTACGGTATACGCACGATATTTTATTCCCTAATTAAGTTTGTTTCCTAAAATTCGTAGTTAGTATGGTGCACCGGTAGTAAGTAGTAGTGTCACAATCAGCCTATTTTGATCGGTATACGAGTGATTGAGCTACAATGACCACCACAACCACCACCACCACCACCACCACAGACCATCACAAACTCCGCATGTTCCCAAATCTGAGGAAGGAGAAGGATATACGATACAGTTTGCCCAAGGAACACTCCTCCATCCACCCCCCACAAGAACCCGGGCACAAAGTTTCACAAAAGTACAGTAGTACAAAAATAGTAGGATATATCACTTTCTACATGTGATTGATGGATAGATGGATGGATGGACGGAACAAAAACAAGCGAAACAATAAAACAAAAACAAAATTAGGTTCCAAGACGAGGGGGGGTTTATTCTGGGGTATATCTTGCTCGCATACATATGATACATATACACACATACATACGTATATACTCGTACATACATACATACATACATACCCCACCAATACCTCCGTACGAGTACGTATCGTGACCTCTGGCTAGAATCAAGCACAAACGCCAAGGAAAAGCCCGCGGCGGAGGCGGGGAACAGAAGGGGAAAAAAAGGATACATTTGGGTTTTGAGGGGGGGTGTCATTAAAAATTATTGGGAAGGGGAGGGGAAGAGAAAGAAAAGAGGTGAGGTGATCGTCCGAAACCTACATCAAAAAGCGAGGAAGGAACAGACAGGGAAAGAGAAAAGGGAGAGAGAATAGTAACTTGGGGGTTACCGTAAGTAGGATGGAAGCTACCAAATTACGTATGGCCTATGATACCAAGAATGACAGAATAATAATATATAAAGAATTGGGGAATATAATATTGATCCATCGAAATTTATATAGGACGATGTATGATACGAGCATATTATACAAGTTTCATTCCCAGGACAAGAATCCTTTTCTTCTGCCCTATCCTATCCCATCCCCATCCTCACTAATTACGTCCAATTAGACAAACCTCTAAAAAGAGGAGGGAAGAAATGAAAGAAAGAAACAAGCCCAGGTTTTCCAACCCTCCCTCCCTCCCTCCCTCCCTCCACACGGTAACATTGTTTATTACGATCATCCGATCAGGTAAAAAACAAACAAATAAACAAACAAACGAATAATTCCCTACTATGATACTACTACTAATTCCTGTTCCTTCCTTCCTTCCTTCCACCCCCTCTTCTGAAGAAAAGAAAAAGTTCCGATGTTTCGCTCCCACCCTCCCCCCCCCCAACCCCCTCCAGCGATCCCACGGAGGTTTTTAGTTTATTAGATTAATTAATAGAGATCCTCGCGAAGGAAAGAACTCTAGATGCGAGGCAAAATGTGGTCAACCAACCATATCGCCAGGATCCAACTTTACGATTTCGCATACCTGCAAAAAAAAAAAAAAAAGTCCCTATTATGTACACTTTATATCATAATATGTAACTGTATACAGTTGATATATACATTGCTTATCGCAACTTGGGGTATACACATAACTCATGTAACTTTTACCCCCTTCCCCCTCCCTATCGCTATCGCTATCGCAAATGGTGGCGGGGTTGGAGGGGAGGAGGAGGGGAGGGGTGTTGTACTGTAACTTGTAACTTGTAACTATACCTGTACCCATCCATCCATCCATCAATCAGCGCATCAGCGTAATGTAACTGTCTGTACACCGGAACAAAAAAATAAAAAAGGGAAAAGAAAGAAAGAAAGAAAAAAAAATTCTCCGAAAATCCAATATTCGATATGTTGTGTATGATACATACATAATTTATTATATATATTGCCAAAATCGAGAAAACAAAAACAAAATAAAACAAAATAAAACAAAAAACCCAAGTGGATGAATACTACTTACCAATACATGCCATCATGACCCATGGCACAAGATCACACCTACCCATTCAGTTCTACGGCTTACGGAACTTAATTAATTATGATACTTATAATATTATTATCATACCTACTTACTTACCTACTTGCCAAACAAAAAAAGGACCAAACAAAACAAAACAAAACATATCATAATAAGGAAGGAAGGAAGGAATGGGAATGGGAAGGGGAAAAAAAGGACACCAATCAAATCAAATCAAATCAAATTCCAAATCAAATTCCGGGCGGATAGATAGAAACAGTTGCAAGTACCGTGACATGCCCTCAACTTGCAATACAATCCAATCAATAAGGCTCATAAGTTCAGCCGCCCGCGCTCTTTCTTTTTTAACTGTAAGATTCTCTTCTTTCTTTGGCTCTTTGTTTTTTTTTGTTTTTTTTCTTTCACACTTTTTTCCGCTGGATCTCACATTTCCGTTTGTTTCTTTTTTTTCCCTCTTCTTCTTCTCTTCTTCTCTTCTCTTCAGGTTTTTTTCCTTTTTTTCCATGATCATCAGAGAGGTTTCCTTTCCTTTTTTTTGTTTTTGTTTCGTTCTGCCCTACTTTTTTTTTTGCAAATCCAAGAAGAGGTATCAGAAAGAGAGGAAGAGCGTGACACAGTGCAGGAGTACAAAAAGTGAAAGAGGAAAGAAGGAGGGAGGGTGGAATAATCTACGGTACTGTAACTCCAAGATACGTACATACAAACGTACTACGTCCGTACCCCATCAGTCCATCCATTCCATCCATTCCCCATCCATTCAGCCATTCATTCATTCATTCATCCATCATCCGTAACCTTACTCGAACGTCCACCTATTTCTTTATTTTTATTTTTATTTATTTTTTTAAATTTCCTTCTTTGCCCCACCAATAAACAAAAGTCGAATCCAAAAAAATTTCCAAAATTTTTTATAATCCTTTTTTGCTGCCCACACACACGCATCCCCACTCCCACTCGTCATCCCTCAACCCCCGCCCCCGGTGCCGCCCCATTTTTTTCCTTGTGTTTTCCACTACGGTATTTCCACAACCCAATACCCCCACCCTACCTTACCCACGCCTTTTTTTCCCCGATTTACGATACTTCTTAAAGAAGCAAACGTCGAAGGAACTGCAGAGGGTGAGTGAGGAGAGAAAGTGAAGAGGGAAAGAAAAGAGGTAGAAGAAAAAAAGAAAAGAAAAGAGGAGAAAAAAAAGTGGTTGCCGTTGCCGTCGTCGCCCTTCACTTTGGGGTGTGTACGTTTTTCTCTGCTTTATACTGAGAGTACCCGGGTGCAAAGGAGAATAGTTCGATGATGGCAAAACGGCCCATCAAACCGGCCGTTGAGCAACCAAACCCCTCAACTACAACGACGAACATCTCGACATCGGAAGACCAGCAGCAGCAGGCACAGCAGCAGCAGCAGCGAGGAGGAGCTGGAGGAGGAGGCAGCGGAGGTGGTGGGGCAGGGGCAGGTGGAGCTGGAGCTGGAGGTCAAGATACGGCTTCGGCAGACGTGGATACACTCAGTCCTACTACCCCCGTACCGAATAAGAAGAGGAGGGCTGCGAAGCAGCCCGCCGCAGCATCCGGTGCCTCGTCGTTAGCGGGGCCATCGACGGGGGCGAAACGAACGAGGACAAACACTCCTTGGACTGCAGCTGAAGAGCAACGGCTTAAGAGCATGCGAGATGCTGGAAACTCGTGGAGCGAGATCGCAAAGACCTTTCCGACTAGGACCGAAGGTAGCGTGAAGAAGCACTGGTACAAGGCAAGTTTGGAGCTCACTCACTATCTTCCCCCGCCTTGCTCTTTCTATACCGCCCCCCTTCATCTTTGTCGCTTTTCTTCCTTGCTTTATAGATATACATATATACGCATATGTATATATATAATACCCCAAATTCTAGCTTTTTATGCAACGAGGGGCATCCGCTAACAGAAGTAGGATATGCATTATGCAGAATTTGGCGAAGATGAGGTGAGTGAGGCACCAACACCCATTTCTCTAGAAGAAATAAATGTCTTTTCCTCAAACCTTTCGCCTCTTTCATCTTGCTGACTTATTTTTCTGGCTCACAAAAACAAAGAGCGCTGCCTTGCTTGCTGCCATCAAAGAATATGAAGCAAACAAATGGAAGGTCATTGGAGCCAAGGTTGGAAAGCCGGCAAAGGTATGTCGTCTTTCTAGTTAATGTATGACATGGGGAGAAGGGAAAGCGCGGGGCAGAGGTAAACCTACATTATTGATACTTGTTCTGGCTAACAAGCGGATTTTTATATATAGGCCTGCGAGCAGTATGCAAAAGAACATTTTGCTGGGAAGTAAAGGGTTTAGCATCGGGGTTGAGATCGGTTGGGAACATGGTGTCGGCGCATATTGAAGGGATTTCTTTGTTTCTTTTCTTATCCTTCGCTTTTTTTTCCTTCGATTGCTTTCCTCTGCTTGTCCGGTCAGGTTGTTAGTAAACGAGTATCGCTTGCCTTTTTGTTTTCCTTCGCCTCTTCCAAAAATCATTTTGATGCAGTCTTCCGTGGCTGTGGAGAAAAGCGGGTCCGACTATTCCCCCCTCTCTTTTCTCTTTCTCCTACAATACTTACCATATTTTCTGACATTTCATCGCCGTCATCATTATCATCACCATCATCATCATTATCATCATCATCATACCTCTTTCTTTTTGTTCTCACTTTTTTTCTTCCAACATTACGGGTTTCTTTTTTAATCGGTGGGACTCGACGGCGTCTGCGTGGTTTGGGCGAATTCTGTTGGTGAGTTCTTCTGAACGAGCCATCGGGGATTATTTGGTTTTCGAGGTTAACTGCTGTAATCATCTCTTTTCTTAATCCTGATAAGGTTCCGTCCATTCGTCCAACTGCCTGCCACGGATTCTTCCCTTCTTGACGTCACGCCGATAGCTGTCAGAAAAAAAGGGAAGACAGGATCAATATGGGGTACCAGTACGGGGTTTGATGGTGGTGGAGGTGGAGGTGGAGGCGGGATGTGCTGGTAGATCCCCCCATGCAATGACGAGGAGGCCATAGTCTCGGTTCCGGCTGATCAGCCGCTAAATAAGAATAAAGAAGCTTTAATGAGACCTCTCGGTAAAGCTTAGGTTGGGATTGCTGGATTTGTTTTTTTTTTGAGCTCGGAAATCCTTGTCTCAGCATGAGCCGATCCCGAACTTTGGTGAGTTCCTGATACGATGAGGGTAAGAGGGAAGAAAAGAAAAGAAAGAAAGAAAAAAAGACAAAAAAACAATAAGCTTAAGAAAGAGTACCTGGAGGTACCCAAAGCTACTCCGAGATGCTGACTGGGGTCTCGTGAGGTTCGACCAACACCATGATCTGCCGTCCCGCGTGAGTTCCTGCAGCGAGAAGGAGAAAAATTGAATGTAACAGAACAATCTTTCGAACTCCCGGTAAATTGTGGCTGAGCTGCATCGTATCTGTGCGAGCATTGTATTCGTGCGCGTAAATGCACCGTCACGTTGTCTTTTTTCGGTCTAAAGAGAAAAAAAAAAGATATTGCTTGGTGTTTTTTTTTTCCTTTTCTTTTCTTTTTTCCCCCCTTGAACGAACCACTAAATAGTGCCGAAGAAAAGAAAAACAAAATGAGGAATGAAAAATGTTATTAGTAAAAGTCCAACAAGCTCGTAGCCCAATAATTCACCAATTTTCGTTCTCCGATACTTGTTATATTAGGACGGTTAAACGCAGCACCAATCCTGTCGGCACATTTTTATAAGAGAAGAGAGAAAAGCCATACCCAGCCAAAGAAAGAAAAGAGGAAAGAAAAAAAAGAAGGAAGGGAAAAAAAAGCAATACTTTACGCCAATTCTCCAAGCCTAGTAAGAGCTCCGAAAGTTCGTTCCTTTTTCTTTTTGAAATGACGTTCATAAGGAGGTAAAGAAAAGTAATCTCCTTCGTTGGGAAGGAAGCAAAGAACAGAATTTCTCCCCAATGTCCCCTTTCAGCCATTCGTTCGGGAAATGCTAGAGATTACCACTTGAACGTCAGCCCTAAAAATAAAACATCAAGATCCGAGGGATTGTTTGTGTCGTACGTACAATTTCCGATCAATTGGGCCACTAGAACCTACTGATCGAGTTTGTTCTCAAAGAATCGGAAATAAATCATTGACACCTCTTGACCGTGGAGAGGGGAAGGCTCCTTTTTTCTTCTTATTTTTTTTTTGCTTTGCTCGTAGGAAAGAAAAGAAAAAAAAGAGATTGCGCTCTTATCTCCTCGTTCCCGTCCAAAAAATCTATAGCCATCTCTTTACCAAGCCCTATGTTCCTTTTTCTCGCCTTCTTACTGTGTCCCTATTCTAGGTATCATATGTCTCGTGAGTTCGGGAGGAATTTTCCGATTGCTCTAACCCCGGATTCAATATGACGTGGCATGGCAACGAATCGAAGCTTCACTTACCAGGTTGGACCTTTCAACCAGAACCGACCCACGATCCTTGATCGATAGGCTCAGTTGGGAGACACATGCAATAGAGCGGATAGGGGCGGGGGTCAAGGGGTGGTTTGTCATGAAGAAAAAGGGAGAAGGGTTCGGTCGCCCCCTATTGCTTGCCGCCATAACTCATAACTCGTATGTGGTAATGATGCAAAATCAAAATTGGATGGTGGACAGGCCCTGCAAAGGGTCATAAAATATCTCGCGATATATAGCAGACAACCGCATATGACATGGCACGAGAAAGGCTTGCAAAAAGACCCGATGTCCTTCACCGTTAAGAAGATCCCGGCGCCGAGATGCAACGTTACATCTATTGGAATTCGACGAAGTATATGCACAGATATATAGCTTAATATGCGGACCAGCGGAGTGCTCCCTGAGACCCCATGCCGGTAGCACTCGAGTACACCCTGAACCTCGGTAGCGGGCTGGAAGGAAAGTGGTAATTGTGCTTTTTATATACTTAATTCCAGCATTCGCAGACGAGGTTCGCGGTGAGATTTAATAAATACAGGTATCAGGCATGAAGTACCAGGGCATTTGGTCTGAATTTAGTATGGGCGCTCAGGTGTGGACAGATAATTTGCCATACGAACTTTTGATCCCTGTGTTCGGGTACCTCATACCGGACACTTATGCCTTCGGGATGTTCCCGGTTGACGCCTCTTCGGAGTCGCTAGGCACCTCCGATATCGTATTCACTGGAATGATAATAAAAAGGTAGATGAGGTTGTTATGCAACATCCCGAACAGGAAAACATTACCGGTAAAACCTTCTTCCCTAGTATAGCGGTTGGTTAGTTATTTCACCGTCCACTGGGAGCTTATAAAACTTGCATATGATTCGTCTGGCCCGATATCTCACAATTTAGGCCCCGCGAAAGCCGTTTGGATCCGAAATTGACCTCCAACAACCATAGATCCAAGGAGGGAAAACCCTCAGGTTCGTGTCGAGCATTCCATCGAGAAATAGAGTGGCACACATGTGTCACTTGAAAAAAAACCTTCTCACTCTCTGGTGCCCTTTCCTCGCTTTTCTTTTTTCCTCTCCCTTATTTTTTTTCTCCTCCATCACCCCCCAATCAAGGGGCAAAACCATGCAGAAATTCCACCGGAGAGATTGGCGGGCTCTAGCCGAAGGGGATGGATTGATAGATTTCAACTTGTGGGGGGAAACTCCGAAGTGGAGAATTTAGCCATTCTTCCTTCCTTCTAGATGAATTATCATCATACCGATCTGAAGAAGGGAAGGGGGTGGTGGTTAGGGGGAGAAGGAGGGTTGGGTTCAGCAGTGTCGTTGGTTGTGAAACCAAGACTCAACCACAAGCGGAGCGATGATGGCGGACGACCGATGCACCTTCGCATCCCTTTGCACCTCCCCCTCGACTCCTTATCCGCGTCCGTGGCTGTGGTGGGGTTCAAGGTTTTGGAGGGGAAAAAAGAAATTCTAGAATTTATTATGCACCTTGCTCTATATTTTCTATTTTCTCCCATTTTCACATTTAACACATTGAGCGGCCCTTGTTGCGCACGGCCGTTGAACAGGGATGTAGATCTCAGCTATTTGTGACAGATGGAGGAAACAGATGTTGAAACGCGAGCCGAGAATCTGCCTCAGCAATTCGAGAGGTTGAAAAAGATGTGGTACCGTATGCAGTTGCCGAAGAGGCGCACGATCTTTCAGCTCTCACTGCTCGAGTAAATCAGACCGCGACTACGATCCGCGTTAGAAGAGGGAGAGAGAGAAAAAAGTAAATCTCTGACAACGTGATCGCGCGACGTTTGGGCATGAGATGCGTATCGGTAGGGTATCAGTAAAGAGGGGAGAAGGGGCTGGAGCGGTGATGCGCGGTGGGATACAAATGTTCCTAGCGTCGCTGCACCGCGCTGAGGGGGTGGAAGAGGGGTTTAGGAACGGTAGTTTCTGGGCTGGAACAACGGTTTGTGATGATGCTCGTTACTGTACTCCATCCGGGGATGGGGAAAGGGAAAAAAAAGCCCTTTTGAGACCTGGGGAAGATCAGATGAACCATTGCGCTGAGGTACGGTACGGTAAGAACTTGTCACAGCTGGGGATCAGCAGCGTGCTACCGCCTCATGAAGGCTCACTCATTGATCGCCGTGATGTTATGGAACCGTACGTCTTGCATGGAGCATCGGCATACGACGCGGTTCAGTTTCATGTATAGGACAGCACTTGTTGAGTGCATTCGGTTGGGAAGCACAATGAGAGATACTTGTACGGAGGGCCGACAACGACCGGCCCCAGAAGAAGAAAAAAGTCTTGTCCGGGCGTTGGCAAGTGCCCATCGACGAATTCGCGCTAAATAAGCGAATCGTGTCTCGGAAACGGACTCGAGACGGCTTCTCAGACACGGTTCGAACAGCAACGGACGAAAGGCATCACTGGCACTCATCTCTTCAGTCGTGATTCCGATTGAGCGATTGGCTCGCTGATTGATTGATTCATCAGGTGATTGGGCGAGTTGGAGCGCTGATAGTTGGGGGGCGATGCAATGGGCATTGGACGAGCGATACGATGCACTGTGTCGATGACCAGACATGAGTCGCCCCAGGCCAGAAGTACTCGGAAGCAGGGGTTATATTTTGCACTCTGTTGGCCCTCAGATAGGCTCGGATTTTTTACTATATCATACTGTATATTTCTTTAATCCCTGTTCTCGGGTGCTTCTGGCCGGGGACAAATGGCTGTCGGCGAATTGGGAACGTCGGGGAAACAAGGGCAGGAAGGAAGAGAAACACGAAGCCATTATAAATCCGAGGAAAGCTTCAAAAATAAAAACCTCAAAAATAGAAGAGAAGCAGGAACAGGTTAGATGTGGGAATCTCTTGTGGACGGATCTCTGGACGATCCTCTCAGACGAGGAAGAAGAAAAAACACAAGCCACAAAGGTCATACGAAGGAAATCAGGAAGCATGCCGAAGAGAGTGACAGATTCGGATGCGAGAGGGGGCGTTCATCCAAAGAGACGCCCTGCCGGGGATTTTTTGTTGATTCGGTTTTAGTGCTGGAGATACTAACAATTGACAGGGCTTGGAAAAGTAGCGCACGAAAAGTAGCCGGTGACAGACTTTCGGGGACAAGTCCATATGAACATCACACACACATCGAGTGCTTACCTTACTTCGCCTTCCGTGTGCCTTACACACACCTCACAGGTACTGCATGCATTCGTTAGACTGACAAAGAGATGAACACAGATGCCCCCCCCCCCACTCGGCCTGACTGGATACACAAAGAGTATCTAAAAACGATGGAGGGGGGGGGACGGGAGAAGGAAGAGAAGAGAAGAAGGAAATAAACAAACGAATGGGTGGGGAAAATACACACCAGCATCTAACCAACATTAGACTAGCGTGCACACACGTACGAACTCTGCCCAGCTTCGACTCGTAAGAGCCCCAACCGCGCTGCGAGGCCGGAGATGAATCTACTGCCCGAGCGATGGGTCGACTCAACAGATGCCAATTGCCCCGCGCACACACACAGAAAGTGAAGTCGAAACTTGCTAGTTTCCTTGAGCCCCGCTGTCCGCCACCAACGGCTGTCTAAATTGCGTTCGACCGCTTTTCTAGAGTGCACTATACGGTGCTCTGCCCACCAAGCAAGCATCATGGTTGGTTCCTGGTGGAGCCTCTGTCGACATGGATAGGGTTGCCGGGTCGGGGGTTGGAAGGGTTTAGCGGACGTCGCAGAAGGGTCGCGGGTGCAAGGCACGGTTCATGCATTCTTGGAGGGCTGCGCTTCTCCGCTCTAATGATCGTTACCCTCCTCGTCCTTGTCCTCTCCCCCCCTCTCCCTCTCTCAATTTTCTCCTGTCCTTTCCCTTGCCTCTCGCTCACATACCCCCCTCCCCGCGCTCGGTTTCGCCCGCACACTGTACCGAGTTACCCCCCTACCGCACTGAGCAGCAGGTAGCCAACTAGCATGGCATGGATTGAAAGGGAGGCGAAGGGTTACCGGTAATAGTGATGTGATGAAATAAGGGAAAGGGGAAAGAGGTGAAAAGGGAAACTGATGGAGTGTGGAGTGTGGAAAGGAACGTACGGTACTGGCAAAGCGCAAGAGGGTTGAGATACGTAGGGGCAAGAAGCGGAAACAGAGGCAACTGGCAGGAGAACCTTCACCCGTATGGATCAGTTTCCACACATCCTGCTCATTATCATCCTGGTCTATCTACGAGTGCATTTTCTTCTCTTTCCCTTTTCCCTTTTTGCTTTTTTGTTGCTTTTTTGTCGTTATTATCATCGTGACCATTATTATAATCTTCCCCTTTTGGTTAAATGGAAAAGAATTATATCCAAGCACCCCTTCCCGCACCTTTTCGTGGGGTTGCCTCTGCCGGGGCTTATTCTCTCTCGCTCTCTATTTCGTTCTCTTTTCCATCTAAATCTCTCCAGCCCTTTGGTCATCCGCAACCTCATTTCAGGCTGGCTGGTTGGTTGGTTGGCCCAGACAGCAGGTTGGACCGGGCCCAGGAAGGTTTAGTGTAGGTTATAGGTTGCGCAACGTGAGCTGTCAAGTGTCAGGCGCCTTCCGTCTCAAGCCTCTCCCTTTTTTTTTCCCTCTCGAATCGAGATTTCAGATCCTTGATAACCCAGGTACGCTATGAGATAGTGGTTGTGGCATGAAAGTCTAAATGATGGGCGCTGACCCACTTCACGAAAACCCCGGCGAACATGTCAAGACAAAAAAAACCAAACAACGACGGGGGTGGTTGCAGTGGACAAATTAATTATTGTGGTGGGTGTGCTAGGCTGGCTTGTCCTGTCTTGTGGGGAACAACGTTCTTCTTAATTGCTTTTCTTCCTCCTTTCTTTTTCTCTCTTCTTCTGGTGCTAATTTTTTTATTTTTTTATTTCTACTTATTTCTTTTGTTTTGAGCGAAGATTTGAGCTGTGATGTGACTCTGCTGTAGCCTTTATTCGCAGAAGGGTCAAGCATAAAAAAAGTGGTAGGGAGCAAAGTATCACGCTGCAACCAGCTGGTCGGGAAACAGATACCTTCCATTGCTCAACAAGAACCTGGGGGATTGTTTTTTTTTGATAGACGCATTGAATTGGAGGTCAGGTAGCTCATGCATCAACTATTTTTATTGAAAGTTGACTGGGGCAAGAGGGAATAGAGATCTTTTCGGGGCCGTGTTCTCTAGGTCGACAGGTACCACTGCTACTGAGATTTTGGTTGTTCACCGTACCACTATCTTATCCCTGACCCTTGTGTGTGTGAGTTCAGGACTATGCCTGTCTTTCTGCTGCTTGCCTGTACTTGGGTTCGTGGAAAAGGAGTCGGGAAATGCTGGTTTGGGATGAATTGCTACACAGAATTCCAGTGTCCCATCCCTGCTCACTGCCTTCTGGCGGGACATTCGCTGTAACCGAATCCGCGAGGATTTCTCGAGCGCTCGTACAAGCCTTCCTGCTTACAGTACCCTAACACACACCTGGAGTCTGCCACCCTGACGTTACCTTCCTTTTTCGCCCTTTCCTCTACTTCCTATTACTGTTTGTCCCTTCATCCACATTGAGAATAACATCATCACCCTCACTATCATTGAATCTGCCAATTCGTTGCTAGATCACTCCTGCCATCCTTCGCTAAGTTACCCAGTAAGCTAGCTCCAATTGCTGACAAGCCGCACCGGCAGGATCGACCGGTTTTTTGATGATTGGAGGGGGGAGGGCCGGGGGGCCCGAAGAGGGGGGGTGGCGGAGGGGTATATATAAATCTCGATATTATAGCCTTTTCAATCGAGTCTCTGGGCTTGCAAGAACGAGGAGTGTGAGAGAAGCGGATTGCGTACATAGAGTACTTTTTTGGCCTCTACTTTTGGCCTTTATGTATAATTCATCATTGCTATATGGTGGGATTGCATGCCATCGCACTAATTCTTATGGTTGATACTGTGTGATACGTTTGAACCGCTATAGCATGCCCCTTCTAAAGTTGTAACTTCTTGAGAGCCAAAGCCGAAAAGGGCGTTCCTAGTGACTATATCTCCGGGGACGATAATTTTCCTGTTTCCTCTTGGGCTTGATCTATTCTGTTTGTAATTTTTTCTTTCTTTTTTTTCTGCTTTTAATCTTGACGTTTATATTGCTGTTTTACTTGTAATATTCCTCTCGTTCCGTGCACCGCTTCCATGCTCCTCTCTCTCCTGCTACCGATACTCTTGTTCTCCGTTTCCCGTCTTTCATGCCTAGAGCTCTCCGGTTTCGGTTCCAAGCTTGCTGCCCCCGCCTGTGTTGCTCGTGCCTGTACTTGGTGCTGGTGTTGTTAGTCGCCAGCAGCGGTACTGGCGGAGCTGCTGTTACTGGTACTGCTTCTGCCACTGCTACGAACCACAAACCAAGGCCACCGCCCCTTCTACCCTTGCACCCCCAGATGCATCTACCCATTCGATTAACCTCATCCTCCTCGGCATCATCACCCTGAGCCCCCCCTCTTCTCTCCCCATCCTCTCCTCCTGTCCCCCTCTTCTCTTGATCACACTCCAGCCAACCCCCTCCCTCCGGCGGTCTGGTGGTGC